>Ga0081539_10000697_pt1 | contig 67380 bp, 59 predicted proteins | sample TabmetS4T2R2_FD_71023 | JGI IMG/M metagenome (GOLD analysis project Ga0081539, IMG submission 71023) | Tabebuia heterophylla rhizosphere microbial communities from the University of Puerto Rico - S4T2R2 | ecosystem: Host-associated > Plants > Roots > Rhizosphere ...
CGCGGCAAGCCTTGCTTCAAATATTTCGCGCTCCGCGCGCGACCAAAGCGGCGCCAGGCCGCCGCACTCCAAGGAGGGATCCAATTCAGTGTGCCTTAAGCTTTTGCATGACCTCCTCGATTTTAACATCCTCGCTCTTCTTTGCGCGCCGGTTGAAGAGCTCAACGACGCCGTCAGTGATTTTTTTTCCGATCGTGACGCGATATGGGATGCCAATCAGATCCGCATCTTTGAACTTGACGCCCGCGCGCTCGTCGCGGTCGTCGAGCAACACGTCGAAACCTTCTCGTTGCAATTGCTCGTACAGCTTCTCACCCGCTTCACGCAACTCGTCCTGCTTCATGTTTGTGATCGTCACGACCACATCAAACGGCGCCAGCTCCTTTGGCCAGACGATGCCGTCGTCGTCATGCTGTTGCTCGACCGCGGCGGTGATGATTCGCTCAACCCCGATGCCGTAGCTGCCCATCACGATCGGCACCGGCTTCCCATCCTGATTGAGCACGGTTGCACCCATCGAGTCGGAATACTTCGTGCCCAGCTTGAAGATGTGACCAATCTCCATGCCTTTGAAGACTTCGAGCCTGCCGGTTTCACACCTTGGACATCTCTCACCCGCTTCGACCGTGCGTAGCTCGAACCACTCGTCGACGGAAATATCTCGCTCGATGGCGACGCCGCGCAGGTGATGGTCGTCTTTGTTTGCGCCAGTCGTCAGGTTGCGACGATTCTTCAACGCAGAATCAGCGATGATTCGCAAATCCTTTGACCTATTCTTCGCGCCGACACCACCGAGACTGCCGGCGCTCGCGCCGAGCAGATCGCGGATCTCTTCAGGATGCGCAGGCCGCACGGCCGTCGCCCGCAGACTATCTGCGAGCTTGATCTCGTGTAGCTGGTGATCGCCACGCAAAAGCACGAGCACCGGACGCTGCTCTCCGTCGATCGTCGCAACAAAAACCAGCGACTTGATCTGCCTGTTTGCGTCAGCGCCGCCGGGAAATGTGATCAGGTCTTCGATCGTGCGAACTCCGGGTGTTGGAAACTCTTCCGGTGCGCCTGGACCAGGCTCATCTGCGATTTCGTCGATTCGCGACGTCGCTTTCTCGAGGTTCGCGGCGTAACCGCATTCAGGACAACTGACGATAAAATCTTCTCCCGCTGGTGTTCGCGCCATGAACTCGTTCGATTCCGAGCCGCCCATCGCGCCTGACGATGCTTCAACGATCAAAAACTCGATGCCACAACGTGTGAAGATCCGTTTGTAAGCTTCACGCTGTTCGATAAACGACTTGTCGAGCCCTGCGCGGTCCACGTCAAACGTGTACGCGTCTTTCATGATGAACGTGCGCAGACGCATCAGTCCCGACTTCGGTCGTGCTTCGTCGCGAAACTTGATCTGCATCTGGTACCAGACCTGTGGCAGTTGTTTGTACGAACGAATCTCGTTGCGCGCAATTGAAGTGAAGACTTCTTCGTGCGTCATGCCAAGACACATGTCCGTGCCTTTGCGATCTTTGAGACGAAACATCTCGTCGCCGATCGCGTACCAACGGCCCGACTCCTGCCAGAGCTCAGCCGGGTGTAGCGCGGGCAGGTAAAACTCCTGACCGCCGATCGCGTTCATCTCTTCACGCAGGATCTGCATGACCTTGAGCGCGACTCGCTGCCCCAACGGCAAGTAAGAATAAATTCCCGCAGACAATTGCCGGATCAGCCCGGCGCGCAACAGCAGTTTGTGCGAAATGACCTCGGCATCGGCGGGGTCTTCGCGGAGAGTAGGGATGAAGTATCGTGACCAGCGCATATCCGGGCATTCTCGCTTAGTGAACGCGAGTAAGGCAAATGCCTCATCCACAGATTACGCAGATTCTTTAATTGATTCTTTAATTGCTCTGTGTAATCTGTGGATAAATGCGTTACCATCACGCCTCTTGTTAACATCACTCCACGAAGGTTCTTTACAGATGCGTATTGCACTCGCAAGCGATCATGCTGGTTACGCCGAGAAGGAGCGTTTGAAACCGCTGCTGACTGATCTCGGTGTTGAGTTTGACGATCTCGGCACTGTGTCGGAAGAGTCTGTCGACTATCCTGACTACGCGCGCAAGGTTGCGGAGCAGGTGGCGCAGGGAAGAGTCGAGCAGGGCGTGTTGGTTTGCGGCTCCGGCACCGGCATGGCCATTACTGCCAACAAGGTTCCGGGCGTGCGCGCTGCGGTCGCGTGGTCTGAAGAAACCGCCCGACTCGCTCGACAGCACAACGACGCCAACGTACTCGCGCTCGGCGCCCGCACGACGCCTGACGGCGACATTCCGAAGATCGTGCGCGCGTGGTTTGCGACTGCGTTTGAAGGCGGCCGCCACGCGGCTCGCGTCGAGAAGATCTCTGAAGTGGAAAGACAAAGGTAAAAATGGACAGAAACTCATCACTCGCTGAAGTCGATCCTGTCATCGCCGGTGCGATCGACAATGAAGTAGCACGTCAGGCCAATGGGCTCGAGCTGATCGCCTCGGAAAACTTCGTCAGTGAAGCCGTGCTCGAAGCTGCTGGATCAGTGTTTACCAACAAGTATGCTGAAGGTTATCCGGGCAAGCGTTACTACGGCGGGTGTGAGTGGACCGACGTGGTTGAGCAAACCGCGATCGATCGCGCGAAGGAGTTGTTTGGCGCAGATCATGCGAACGTTCAGCCACACAGCGGCGCACAGGCAAACATGTCTGTCTATCTCGCCGCGATCCAGTATGGCGATCAGATCCTCGGGATGAACCTGTCGCACGGTGGTCATTTGACGCACGGACATCCGTTGAATTTCTCGGGGCTGAGTTATAAGGTTGCCGATTATGGTGTTTCGCGCGAGACGGAGCAGATCGATTACGACGAGTTGCAACGCATTGCCGAAGAGCATCGACCGAAACTGCTCGTCTGTGGCGCCTCTGCTTACCCGCGCATCATCGACTTCGAGCGCATCGGGCAGATCGCTCGCAGTGTCGGCGCGCGTATGTTTGCCGACATCGCACACATCGCCGGACCAATCGCCGCCGGACTGCATCCCTCCCCCGTCCCGCACGCTGATTACGTAACCACGACGACGCATAAAACTCTGCGTGGTCCACGCGGCGGGCTGATTCTCTGTCGCGAAGAGCATGCGAAGGAGGTCGATCGCCGCCTGTTTCCCGGTGTGCAGGGTGGACCGCTCGTACACATCATCGCCGCGAAGGCGGTCGCGTTTGGTGAAGCATTGCGTGAAGATTTCAAAGAGTACCAGCGCCAGGTTTTGAAGAATGCGAAAGCCCTCGCGAGTGAGCTACAGGAGCAGGGATTACGTCTCGTCTCAGGTGGCACCGATAATCACCTGATGCTCGTCGACGTCTGGATGGACGGCAAAGGCATCACCGGCAAAGATGCCGAAAAGGCGCTTGAAGCCGCGACGATCACCGTCAACAAGAACACGATCCCCTTCGATCAAAACAAACCCTTCGTCGCCTCGGGCCTGCGCATCGGTACACCGGCAGTGACGACGCGCGGCATGAAAGAACCGGAAATGCGTGAGATTGGACGTCTGATCGCGGAAGTAATCCACGCGCCGGAGTCTGAAGAGGTTAGAAATAAAGTGAAGCGCGATGTAGCAGATCTGGCCGGGAGATTTCCGTTGTATCCGAAGCGGCTGAAGGCGGCAAACAAAGTTTAGACCCGATGGTACCGGATGCCTCCTTGGAGTGCGGCGGCTTGACGCCGCTTTGGCCTCGATCGCGCATCATCAATACCAAAGCGGCGTCAGGCCGCCGCACTCCAAGGAGGCGCGTGAATTGAACCGCGTCATTATAAGATTGATTTACAGAATTCATGCTTGAAGTCTTTGGTCCGGATGGACTGATCGCGAGGGCGCATCCAGAGTATGAGTATCGGCCGGGCCAGGTGGAGATGGCGCGGGCGGTGATGCGCGCGTTCGAAGAGAAGAGACATCTCATTGTCGAGGCGGGGACGGGCACGGGGAAGACGCTCGCTTATCTAGTTCCGGCGGTTGCGGCTGCCCTCGGCGGGAATGGGCGTGTGATCGTCTCGACGGGCACCAAGAATTTACAAGAACAGTTGATGGAGAAAGACGTTCCCTTTCTCCAGAGCGTCCTACCGAAGCCCTTCGCGGCGACCTACATGAAGGGTCGCAGCAATTATCTCTGCCTCAATCGACTCGCGCGCGCGCAGTCGGCGCCTGTGCTCGAAGGACTGGACGAGGTCGATTACTTCGAGGAGGTTTCCCAGTGGTCGCGTGAGACTGAGATCGGCGATCGCGCTGAACTCTCAACCCTGCCTGAGTCGCTTTCTTTCTGGCGTCACATCGATGCGCGCTCCGAATCGTGTCTCGGTCAGAAGTGTCCTGACTACGACGCGTGTTTCATCACGCGCATGCGGGGTCGCGCGCAGGAAGCTGACATCGTCGTCGTCAATCATCATCTCTTCTTCGCCGACTTGAGCTTGCGCAACGGCAACTACGGCTCGGTTCTGCCTGACTACACGGCAGTCATTCTCGACGAAGCACATCTGATCGAAGAAGTGGCGTCTGAATACTTCGGCGCGCAGGTTTCGAACTATCAGATTGACGACCTCGTGCGCGATCTCGGAATGCTCACGATCGAAGATGCGAGCGTCGATCAGGAGCTGACGCACAGCGTCGCACGCATGTCGCGCTTTGCCGACAACTTCTTCATGGGCTTTCGCGATGGGCGTGGTGAAGACGGGCGCTATCCGATCATTCCAGGCACGTTTGCGCGGCGAACGTCGGGTGGTGAGATGGAAGCGACACCGCTCGGCGAGTTGTACATGGCTCTCCAGGGCGCGATCGCGCGCGCGGAAACCACGCTCGACGCGCTCAAAGAAAAAGAGCCGGATGTGGAAAGTCTGATTCGTCGACTGCGTGAAATCCGTTTTGAGCTCGAATTTATCGTCACCGGTACTGATAAGAAGTTTGTTTACTGGCTCGAGCGCCGGAACCGCGGTGTGTTCCTGCGTGCTTCGCCGATCGATGTCGCAGGACTCCTGCAGGACAAACTGTTTGAAGAAGTGCCGACCGTTGTGCTGACTTCGGCGACGCTGTCGAGCGGCGGCAACTTCTCCTTCATTCGCGACCGGCTCGGCCTCGACACTGCTGACGACCTCATCGCATCATCGAGCTTCGACTATGAGAGCCAGGCGATACTTTACCTTCCGGCGCGGATGCCAGATCCGAGAGATCGCAACTGGGGCTCGGCTGCGGCTGACGAAGTCATACGCATACTCAACGCGACCGAGGGACGTGCGTTCGTGTTGTCGACGAGCCTCGCGGGCATGCAGTCGCTATTCGAAAACGTCTGGACCGAGATCGATTACCCGTGCCTGGTCCAGGGTAGTGCGTCGAAGAGCCAGCTACTCAAGAAGTTTCGCGAGACACCGAATGCGGTGCTGTTTGCGACGTCGAGTTTCTGGCAGGGTGTTGACGTACGCGGCGAGCAGTTGTCGTGTGTGATCATCGACAAGCTGCCGTTTGCAGTGCCGACGGATCCGATTGTCGCGGCGCGGCAGAGATACATCGAAGACAGCGGCGGCTCGAGTTTTTACCAGTACAGCGTGCCGCAGGCGATCATCGCCCTCAAGCAGGGACTCGGGCGCTTGATTCGCAGCACGACCGATCGCGGCGTGTTGGCGATACTGGATCCGCGCTTGCGAACGAAGGGTTATGGTCGAACTTTCCTCCAGAGCCTGCCGCCGTGCCGGGTCACTTCGCGAATCGACGACCTTGCGAGTATCTTATCCTCAGACTAATTATGCCCGGACAATTCGAAGTAATGATTGAGCGAAACTTTTCCAGCGCGCATCAACTGCGCGGGTACCGCGGGAAGTGTGAGAACCTGCACGGACACAACTACAAGATTGAGATCTACGCGCGCGGGCGCGAGCTGGATAATGTCGGTTTGCTGGTTGATTTCGTGGAGTTGAAGGCGGCGACAGATGAAGTGGTGACGTACCTGGACCACCGGAATATCAACGAGTTGCCGCCGTTTGATGAGCTACAGCCGTCAGCGGAGAACCTCGCGAAATACGTGCTCGAGCGCGTGGCGCAGCGTGTGGGGGACGAGCGCGTGCAGATTTATAAAGTTCGGTGCTTCGAGACGCCGACGAGCGTCGCCACTTACCAACTCGACTAAACCACAGATAAACGCGGATTACCGGAACGATTCCGGTAGATCAGCAACTACATAAGCGATCACGGCCATCGTCGCGACGCAGAGCGCGAGCTCGCGCGGGTTGACCTTGTCGAGCGTGTCGGCCTGGGTGTGGTGGATGTCGAAGTAGTGTGTTCCGTCGACATCGAGGCTTGCCCCAATGACTCCCTCACGCATGAGTGGACCGATATCAGATCCGCCGCCGCTGGCAGCGATTTGGTCGGCGCCAATCCCGGATAACACTTCGCGATCTCCTGCATGTTCGATCGCGCTTGCAACGGCGCGGTTGCGGCGAGGCCAAATCCTTCCGGTCGATAGACTCCGGAATCGGATTCGATCGCCAAAACATGGTTGGCAATCTCGGCGCGATGTGCGTCGCGATAAGCGTTGCCGCCACGCGTCCCGTTTTCTTCATTCGTGTAGAGCACGACGCGGATGGTTCGTCGCGGCTTCAGTCCGAGCTCTTTGAGCAGACGGATTGTTTCCCACGCGACAATGCAGCCGCCGCCGTCGTCGTGCGCGCCCTGGCCCACGTCCCACGAATCGAAGTGGCCGCCAATCAAAATCACCTCGTCGGGTTTCTCGGAGCCTTTGAGCTCAGCAATCACATTCGCTGATTCGGCGTCGGGCAAAAACTTCGCTTCCATCTTCAGTCGCAACCGCGGGTGATCACCGCGATCGTTCATGCGCTGCAAAAGCTCTGCGACTTCGATCGTTACGGCTGCAACTGGGATCTTTGGTTGATTCTGATCGTAAGCCATGGCGCCTGTGTGTGGCGTTTGCAGGCTCACGGGCGTGATTGAACGCACGAGCGCCGCAACCGCGCCGTATCGAGCTGCGCGTGAAGCGCCTTGCAGGCGATACAAGACAGTCGCGCCGTAGTTCACATACGGTGCGTTGTAGACCACGATCTTTCCGCGCACCTGTTCACCGAGTCGATCGAGCTCCTCGAAGCTACGCACGACGACTGCTTCGGCAGTGATTCCTTCAGCCGGTGTGCCGATGCTGTTTCCGAGTCCGAGCATCTGCAGTTTTCGTGGAACGGGCGCAAGCATCTCGAGACTCTCTTCACCGCGCACCCAGTGCGGCACCATCACCTTTTCCGTGCGCACGTTGTCGAGGCCGTCGCGTTTCATCTCGGTGACGGCCCATTCGATCGCGCGCTCGAGGTTTTGCGAGCCGCTGAGACGGTTACCGATGTGATCGGTGAGGTGTGCAAGCCGGGAATAGGCGCGATCGCTCGTAAGTGCAGCGCCGATGATGCGTGCGGCGGCGGCGCGATAGCGATCGATTTTGACCGTTGGCGGCGGCAAAGGAGTCGGTGTTGGCGTTGGGGAGCCGGGTGGTTGTTGGGCGTGAATGATGTAAGCGATGGAAAAAATGAGAGCCAACGATTTTAAGAAACGCACGCAGAATCCTCCCAGGTACCTTTTTCCAGACGAGCTTTAGACAGGATTTCAGAATTTACAAGATTAGCAGGATTAATCGCCGACAGCACTCGGCTGCGGCGTCAAAGCCGGTATTGTCTTATCACTCGGCCTGCTCTTCACCATGAACGGCTTCTCACAAAACCAGAAGAACACCCATGCAAACACGATCACTGCCGGCACCATTACCACGAACACATTCGCCAGTTGCCACCAGCTCGGATTTATCCAGCGCCACGATTGCATGATCACAAGTTCGTGCGTCAGGTAGATCGAGTATGAAAAGATTCCCAGCGTCGAGAAGACTGATACGAGCGACGGCAACGTCGCCTGGCGCAGCCAACTCTGTTCAGCCAGCACTGTGCGATTCACGACGATGAAGAACCCGAGCCCCCACAGCGGGTGAATCACGAACCAGCTCGTGTTATGGACCAAGGTGTCTTTCGGAATGTACGGCAGGTAAGTCGACAATGCGGATGCCGCAACGATCAACAGACTCGCGAGTCGCAGATCGCGTGACCAACCGCGCAGCGTCGTCAATCCAAACATTACCTCGACACCCAGCGCGCCGAGCGCCCAGGTGAACCAGTGTGACGCTGCCGCTTCCGGAACGGGAATACTAACACCCGTCTTCAGCCACACGACATGACTTAGTCCCATCCATGCGAGTCGCGCAAACAGACAAACAGCAATCGTCGCGCCCCAACCCCAGCGCACGCGTATGAACAGCAGCAGGAAATATGCGAGATAGAGCTGCTCTTCAATCGCGAGTGTCCAGAACACGCCGTTGATCGAATAGCACGTGTGTGGATCGAGATTGTGAAGCATCAAGAGATGCATGCCGAGGTCGTAGACGACGAAGTGCGTGACATTGAGACCGACGGTCGACGCCATCATTAGCAGGAACAGCAGCAGCGTGATGATGTAAGGCGGATAGAGCCGGCGAATTCTTCGTTTCCAGAAAGCGCCGAAGCGTATCTCGGGTTTGACTCCCGCGGCTTGAGCTCTGGCCCATTGCAGGTGAATGCAGAAGCCGGAGATTACGAAGAAGAGAAAGACGCCGATGTAACCAAACGAGCTTGCGAGTTGGACCAGGCGAATTGGGTATTGAAGGAAGTTGTTTGGAAGGACCTTGTCGCCCTGCTCGACGGCGTGATAAAGAACGACGCCCAACGCGGCGGCGCCCCGAAGCGCATCGATGCCACGCAGGCGTACAGAGCCGGGGAAAGCGATTGGGGGAACGATCATTCAGGATTTATTTGCGACCTCAGGATAGGTCCTATAGGACATATAGGACCTATGGTCGCAGAGTTTACTCACGCCGATACCAGCGAAGGTACGTCGATGTTGTACTTCCTTATCTTGCTGTAGAGTCGCGGCCGGTAGATACCCAAAAGGTTGGCCGCTGCCTGCTTGTTCCCCCCGGTTCGTTGCAGCGTTCGTTCGATCACTAGCCGCTCGATGTCTTCGAGCGTCATGTTCGGTGGCACATCCCACGTGACATTCGACGACGTTCCTTCCGGAAGCGTGCCGTTATCGAAAGGCAGGTCGATCGGCTCGATCTGTTTGTCTTTTGCGAGCAGCACTGCGCGCTCGATCACGTTTTGCAGCTCACGCACATTACCAGGCCACGAGTGTGCGAAAAGTCTTTGATACGCAGCCTGCGAAACACCCGTGATCGGTCGTTCATACTTCTGCGCGTACATGTGCAGGAAGTGCTCAGTCAGTAGCTGAATATCTTCACTGCGCTCGCGCAACGGTGGCACGTGAATCGTGATCGTCGAGATGCGATAAAACAAGTCGTCGCGCAGCAGACCGTCGCGAATCGCGTCAGCCGGCGGGCGATTCGTCGAACAGACAAGCCGGAAGTCGACCGCGTAAGTCTTTTCCGATCCGATCTTGCGATAACTTCTCTCCTGCAACACGCGCAAGAGTTTCGGCTGCAACTCGATCGGCATCTCGGCGATTTCGTCGAGCATCAACGAGCCGCCCGCGGCGTGTTGGACCAATCCTTCCTTGTCCGCGTGTGCGCCAGTGAACGCGCCTTTCGTGTGACCAAACAACTCCGATTCGATCAGCTCCTTCGGCAGCGCCGCGCAGTTCACTTTGATGAACGGTTTCTTCGAACGCAGCGATTGATAGTGAATCGCATTCGCAATCAACTCTTTACCCGTGCCTGACTCGCCCACGATCAGCACGTTCGCATCTGACTTCGCCACTGACTCGATCGTCTCGTAGATCTGCTGCATCGGTTTTGACGCGCCGATGATGTTGAAGTACTCGGCGCGTGTGGAGAGCTGGCGCCGCATGTTTGCTGTTTCCGCAACGAGCTCGCGACGTTCGAGCGCTTTCTCGACGAGCGGTTGTAGCTGTTCGAAATCAAATGGCTTTTCGACAAAATAGAATGCGCCTGCTTTCGTTGCTTCGACTGCTTTCTGCACTGAGCCATAACCCGTGACTACGATCACTTCGGTTGTTGGCTTCGCGTCTTTCATGTGACGCAACACTTCCATACCATCCACGTCGGGCAGTTGCAGATCACAGATCGCGAGATGGTGCCCCCCCTGATCAAAAAGCTCGATTGCGGCCGCTCCCGTGGCGGCGGTGTCGACAGAGTATCCTTCCTCGACGAAATTCTGCCGCAGAGAGTCGGCCATCGTTGGTTCGTCGTCTACCACAAGAATTCGCACTTCTTTGTTCTCCACCTTTTTCTCCTCTCTCGAAATCGCTGCGCCTTGGGGCATGATGATTACTCCGTTTTGTAAAGTCTAAGTCCTCTGCGTAACCTCTGCGTTCTCTGCGCCTCTGCGGTAAAGAGGTTACGCAGAGAAATCACTCATTCCGAGAGCGGAAGCTCAACCACGAACTTCCGGTCTATAAACTTTGTCGACCCGCCGTGGGCCTCGATGATCTTCGCGGCGAGCGCAAGCTTGATCTCGTCACTGCCGGCAAACGAACGAAACGGATCGTGATCCAACTCGCGCAAGCCCGACCACTCAATCACCGCGCGCGCGCCATCAGACGATTTTGTCGTTACGAAAATCTCACCGCCTTCGTCCTGCGTTTGCTTGTGCTTCATCGCACCTGCACATAGCCACTTGAAAGCGTCCGTCAGTTTGAAGAGATCGAGATTGCCCTGCACCGAATCAGCCTCCAGCACGATTCGCGAGCCACCTTCATTGACGCTCGCACAGACGCCGCGCAGCACTTTGTCCACTTCAACGCCTGGCTGCTTCTTCAACTCGACCGGCTGGCCATACTTCACAATCGTCGACAAATCGTCGGCTGCCCGGTCGAGACCGTTGATTAACTTGCCAATCGTTTCCTGCTCGTCGCCGGGGCGTTCGCTCTTCTCAATCCGGCGTCGCAGGAACGTGGCATAGAGTTTGAGACCGTTCAGTTGATTCTTGAGGTCATGAACTATTTGCATTGAAGCTCGCCCGAGGTCTTGGAGTCGTTCAGTCTCGTCGGGCCTCGACATTGCAGTCTTCATCTGGGCAAATCTTCCTCAGTTCTTAATTAGGGGCCGTAGGGGAGGGGAACCTCACAACCAGTTCGAGTGTACGAATTAAACGCTGGCCTAAGATCCTTTAGTGTTGCGTTTCAATGCGGGATGGTACCAAAAAATGGGCGCGTATTCTAGTCGTACAGTAAAATCAATAACTTGCAAGGGCGAGGGCGGTAAAATTTGAGCGCGAAGTCAGGTGCAAAAATGACAGAGAAGGCCGAGCCACTCACCGTCTTGCTGGTCGAAGACACGGAAGATAACCGGTTCATGATGCGGCGGTTGCTCGAGATGTCTGGTTACCGCGTGGTCGAAGCGATGAACGGTGAGGAGGCGGTGAAGCTTGCCAGGACGGAGTCGCCGCGCCTGATTTTGATGGACCTCAGCCTGCCGGTGATCGACGGTCTGGCCGCGACGCGTCTGATTCGCAAGCTGCCAGCGTTTGAAGCGATACCGATTATCGCAGTATCAGCTCACGACACATCTGACTTTCAGTCGGAGGCGATCGACGCGGGCTGCAATTCCTACGTTACGAAACCCATAGATTTCAACGAGCTGGAAGAGCTAATCGCGCAATTACTACATCGATAGAGATACAAAACACTCTAAGAACAGAACTAGTCAGGAAGAGGGGCTTGCCCCCGCTGCAGGATTCAAGGAGCGCGGATCTTTTTGTGCGTTTTGGGCCTCTTTGTGGCACAATTCTCAGCATCATGGCTGCTCCAGATCGACGGATCGAAACGAGCGAGACGAACCGAACCCTCATTATCGGTGTAGCTGTGGTCGCAGCGATTTTGATCGCGGGCCTCTTCTACGGACTGATGCGTTTGGGTAGCAGCGGCGGCGGCCCAACCGGATTACAGGGCGCGATACGCGAAGGCTCGGCGGAGTTTGAAAAGAACAAGCCGAACATCGTTCTCGACGAGCCGGAAGCGACGGAAGCGAAGCGCGCGCTCGGCGACATCACCATGACTCTTCAGACCACTGTGCGTAATCTCACAGGGAAGACTTTAAGCGGACTTGAGATGCGCGCCGCGGTTGTTGACTATGAAGGCAAGCCGGTGAAGCAGAGAACTGTTGTAGTGATCCCTGCGCGCCAACCCGAACTCCTACCGAATAAGACACTGCCCGTCGCCGTCACCTTGGACGGCATGACCGACACCGACGCTCGCGCGAACATCAAGATGGAAGTGACGGGGTTTAAGTTCAAAGAGTAGATCCCGTTGTCGGTGAGATACTTTCTTCCCGTCTACCTGTTCGTCTATGTCCTTGTGGCGTTCGTCTGGCGCTCTTATCTGGTTTGGAAACGCACCGGTATCAATCCCGTTACCTTTAAGGGCACTGACACTGCTCACGATTTCATTGGTCGCGTTTTCAAGCTCGTCTTCGTTGTAATTGTTCTCGTTGTCTTCGTGTACTCACTCACTTCTTTTGCTTATACGTACACTTTGCCGATTCAGTGGCTCGAAAAAAGGCGGTTGCAAGCGATCGGTGTCTTATTGTTGCTCCTATCTCTGGCTTGGACCATCATTGCGCAGTCTCAGATGAAAGAAGCCTGGCGCATCGGAATAGATACTGAGCATCGAACGCCACTGGTCCAAGAGGGCCTCTTCGGTGTCTCACGCAATCCGATATTCGTGGGAATGATCTTTACGCTTTTAGGATTGTTCCTGACGCTTCCCAACGCGTTCACGCTGCTCGCCTCTGTTTTGGGAGTTGTATTGATCGGAATTCAAGTGCGATTGGAAGAGGAGCACCTGGCCCAACTACATCCCGAAGCTTACCAGGAGTACCGGCAACGCGTACGGCGCTGGCTTTAGTAGCGATAAGAATGATGACTGCGGCTACGAACTGTTTTCTTGAAATGAGGTTCATCGCTCCTCTCAATCATCAACATCGAGGATAACTGAGGGAAAGGTAACTAGTTGTTGCAAGGAACGTTTCGGTGGCATTGACTATTGGTCCAAAACCTTGTCAACACAGGTTATCTCACTGAATATTTTTCGAGGCGTTTATCAAACAAGAGGCGACACGAATTCGGTTGACTTCCGTACAAACGGCATCCGAAGACCTTCACTTGCCCCGAAATGCCGCAATGATTTAAATGGTCTTGTGTCGGTTACACGACGCTGCTAGTACCTGAGCAGGCGTACAATTTTGAGAAGGTACTGTTAAGGCAAGGCGTATCTTCTATATTCGGGGGTTGCCTCACGATCAAAACAAGAAGGGAAGGGGGGCTGAAATGAACAGTCTGATCCGCAGACTCTTGATCCTGATTGCGCTGCTTGGATGTCTAGGGTTGGTCTCTGCTCCTGGTACAAAAGTAAATGGAGCGGCTATTCCTTGCTGTTCGTGGTGCGATAACCTTTGCGACCAATGCGAAGTAGACCCGTCCTTCTGTGCAAGGTGCGCCAGTTGCTCAGCTAACTGCAACTCACTTTGTCGAGAATAACGATTTAAAGGACGCACTGTAGGGGCGGCCCTCTGTAGCCGCCCCACAGTGACTTAATCCAGAAACAACTCTTCCAGCGACTGCTTCACCGGCTGCACCGAAACAATCTTTCCGCCGGCTTTTCGCAGAGCTGTGAGTACGTTTTCGATTTCGTCTTCTGAGGAGAGCTCGAGGCGGAGGCCGCGTGGGGTTGGGGTGATCTGAGCGCCGGGGAGATGTTGGCGCAGGGTCTCAGCGTCGGTGCCGGTGGCGAGCACTTCCATTCGGTTTGGACCTTCAGTCGCGCCACGTAGCTCATCCAGATAACCGACCTGGGCCAGGCGTCCACGTTTCAGGATCGCAACCTGATCGCAGAGCACTTCGATGTCCGAGAGTATGTGTGAGCACATGAAGACAGTCTTGCCTTCGTCGCGCAGCGAGCCAATCAGATCGCGCACTTCACGACGCCCGACCGGATCAAGTCCACTCATCGGCTCATCAAGAAAAACGATCTCCGGATCGTTAACCAACGACTGGGCCAACCCGACTCGCTGAAGCATTCCTTTCGAGAACTTTCGCAGTTGCGAGTCCCAGCGTTTCTCATCGAGCTTCACGCGCGCCAGTAAATCTGCGGTGCGCTTCTTCCGCTCAGCCGGACGCAGACCAAAGATCTCGCCGCAGTAGTCGAGAAACTCGCGTGCGGTGAGGTAGTCGTAGAAATATGGATTTTCAGGCAGGTAGCCGATGCGTTGATGCATCGACACGTCACCGATGTCATGACCGAGAATGCGCGCGTTGCCTTCCGTAGGAAAGATCAAGCGCATGAGGAGCTTCAAAGTCGTCGTTTTGCCGGCACCGTTAGCGCCAAGGAACCCGAAGATCTGTCCGTGATCGATCGACAGCGACAGTCCGTCGAGCGCGCGCACTTTGCGTTTGCGGAAGAAGCCGACTTCGTAGTCTTTCGTTAAGTTTGAGATTTCGATAACTGGCATAGTCTATTTCACAGGTATCTCCGACTTCGGATCGAGCTCAACTTCACACGCGCCCGCGCGCAGAACGTAAGGCATACCGCTCGGATCGAGTGGCGCGCCGGACGCGTCCGCCGCGATGCGCAGCGCGCGGAAAACCGGCTCGATCTCCTTCCAAGAGCTCGGACACTTGCCGGTGCGCGCCTGGTACGCCGCAAACAACTTGCGCAAACCATCGCGCTGGTCCAACGAATCGAGCTGCAGCAAACGCTTGCGCGCCATGTCTCTGACTTTCTCATCAGCAGACTGCTCGTACATGCGCGTGTAGATCTCGCGCGCGGTCGAGCGACTGCCGCCGTCAGCAGCCATCTTCGCCTTCATCGCTTCCATCCACGGTGGCGTGCCCTCAATCTGCGCGCCGCGGCCATAGATCTCGCTCGCCGCCTGATAATTATGCTGTTGCCAGTAGATGTATCCGAGATGGTGATAGAGCCGCCACGCGTTTGGGTTCGCGTCAATGCCTTTCTTCGTGATGCGAATCGCCTCATCGACGTTGATGGCGGGCAGAACAATCGCCGCGTATTCGTAAGGATCCTGGAACTCGGGATCGAGTGTCGTCGCAGTGTCCAACAACGGCGCCAGCAACTTCAGATTGAGCAAACCGAGATTGTCGAGCGGCACATCGTTGTCATTGATGATCTTCCTGCCGACGTATTGCAGCGAGCGCATCCAGTACCAGTCGGCAGCAAGCCCGTTGAAGCCGAGACTGATCCGGCGCGCGGTCTTGCCGTCTAGATAAAGACTCTCATCGATCGCGTTTGGATCTTCCGGCGGATGCAGCGTGTCGAGGCGACGAACGAGGAGCGCGGCACACGTCATTCCGATCACGACGACGAGTCCGAGCGCGAGAGTCTTGGTTCGATCGTTCATTTGAAGTTGCGACGGCTGAAGACGAGAGTTGCGGCAGCGAGAATCACGGCGATGTAAACGAGCGCATACAAACCAGTAGCGAAGACAAATCCGGCTGAAGGTGCGCGACCGTGAGCGGCCGGAGTGATGAAGCTGTAGTTCGCGAGGTTTGGCAGCAGGTAGTAGAGACCGGTGAACACCCAACGCGCACTCGTGCTGCCTAAAGAGACGGCGAGTGTCTTCAAGTCGGCGCTGAAGTGACCGATGATGAAGACCATGAACGTCAGCAGCGCTGAAAGCGCCGGTGACGAGAAAGAAGAGAAGAGAAGCGCCACTGCGGTCAGCAGCATCAGCTCCATGTAGATCAACAACACTGCCGGCCAGATCGTTGGGATCAGCGGATCCCAGCCACGACTCACGTACAGCAACGCCAGCGACACACCGACACCCATCACGAGCACGTTCACCAGCAATGTGAGACACAGACCGAGATATTTGCCGACGAGGAATTCGCCGCGACCGACTGGCTTTGAAAAGACGGCGTAGATCGTTCTGCGTTCGATCTCTTTGTAGACGAGTCCGACGCCGACGAAGATCGCGATGAACACGCCGAAGAGGAGCATTGCGCTGAGGCCGAGGTCGACGATCACTTTGCGTTCCTGGCCGCCGGACAACTCGCCGATGAAGATCGAAGCACCGGTGAGCAGGAGCATGAACAGCACGAGGTTGTAGAGCACGCGGTCCCGCACGGCTTCGCGAAACGCGTTGCGGGCAATCGCGGTGATGCGCCAGAGCTTTCCTTGTCTCTGTTCAGTGCGAGTTGTTGATTGTGTGATGGCTGCGGTCGTATCCACGAGAATTTAGTTTGTTAGTAACAACTGTAGGGGTGGCCCTCTGTGGCCACCCCAGCTTGCCACAATTGTGTTTCCACGCACGGGTGGCCACAGAGGGCCACCCCTACAGTTGTTGTCAGAGATCAATCAGGGACTAAGCTTTTGCCATTGCGTTACGACGAAGCACGAGGTGAGTTTGGTTTGCAGTTTGTTAACCCACGGCTCGAGTTTCATCAGCAGCGGCGCAAAGAACCTTTTGCTTTTGGGAGGAATGCGGAAAATTAACGAATTCAAAACCAGCAAGAACGCGATGTTGCCGAGATGCTTAACCTTCGTGAGCTCAAAACTCTCGCAAAAATCTCTCTGCAACAGACCAACATCGATCGCCGCCTCATTATCCGAGAAGAAACGATCGAACCGATACCAAACCTTTCGCACCACATCCGGCAGCGAGCCACTGTGCGGCTCCATGAAACAGAAATGCCCGCCCGGTTTCAGCACGCGATGAATCTCACGCACAGCCGCCTTCACGTTCGGATGAATGTGATGCAGCCCACCGACCACCGCCACGCAGTCGAAGCTGTTATCCGGTAGTCCCGAATCGAGCAACGATCGCTTCACCACATTCGCCCCGGTCCAACGCGACTGAAAAGTGTCCACAACCTCGTTTGAGATATCGAGGCCCGTCACATTCGCGCCGCGCGTCAGCAGGTAACTGGTCGTTTGCCCGCTCCCGCACATCGCATCGAGCACGTGCATGCCGTCCAGTTTCAGACCTTCAAACATCGGCTCGTAAATAAACCGGCGACGATATTCGCCGCTCCACTCGTCGCTGTAATGCGCTTCGTAGTCGGCGGCGATGCGGTCGTAGTGTTCCTGCTGCTGCCGTTCAGAAGCACCAAGCTGGGCTTGCCACAGGCTGACGTCCAGGGCTGAGTCGAGGGTCGGCTTAGTCATTGTCGTCTGCGCCTGAATGGCACCACGAGGGCGCCGATGATTATTAAACCGCTCAAACTGCTCATTGTCGATATTTTTGTTTTGCGAGGCTCGCGGAAGTCGAGCTCGACGGAGGTTGCGTTTGGCGGTAAGGAGATGAGGAGTGCGCCGTCTTTGTCTGGTCTGGTTGGTAGTGGGCCTGCGTCGGTTGTTGCGGTCCAGTGTGGGTAGTAGAAGGTTCTGACGCGTGCTTCGGTGGATGGGCCAGCGGCGATTGAGAACTTGCGGTGTTCGGGGTTCCAGGAGGTTACGGTTACGTTTCGATCTCCTGCTTCGACTTCGGTGGACATCTTGCGGATGTCGGTGTGGGCCCAGATCGGGAACCAGTAGTTGACGCACGAGCTGCCACGGACGTCCGTGACCATGGTTTCGAAACGTTGTGAGGGAAAGTATTGAGCTTCGCGAACGACGTGAGAGAGCGTGAAGGCGACGGCGATTGCCATCGCGCCGAGGACCAGGATTCGTTTTGCTCGGAGGGCGTTTGCGAGCAGCGGTAGACCGGCGGCGGCGAGGATTGAGCCGCCCATTGAGATCAGGACCATCCAGCGCCAGGGGAATTGTGTTTCCTGGAGGGGTTTGAGCAACATCCAAATTGGGCGGCTCAGCGGTAGCGCCATGAAGAATGCAAAGAGCGTGAGCGCCACGACAGGAGCCACGCACGGGCGGCCACGGAGGGCCGCCCCTACAGTTGTAGTCAACCAGGTTACATCCTTGGAGGCGCTAGATGGGCCACAACTGTAGGGGTGGCCCTCTGTGGCCACCCGTGCGTTGAAAAGCAATAACGCGGGGGCGAACAGCAGGAGTGTCATGAGGGCCATGATGTTCATCCACCAGACGTTGAGATTGTCGGGGGAGAAGGTCGAGAGCAGGAAGTTCACGCGGTAGTCGACAGAGGCATCGCGTTGCAAGTTGTTAACGCCGATCCAACCAATTTCCGAAACCATCGTCACCAAATAGATCGCACTGACGCTCAAGCCGAGAAGACCGGCAACCGCGAGCTTTGCGAGCTTACGAACCTCGCGAGCGCGAACGACTGAATAGACAACGAGTGCCAGCGACCCAATCACCGCGAGCGGCAAGTGTGTAAACATCAACAGTCCGTAAGTAGCAGCGAGGCCGGCGATGTCTCGTCGCCGTCCACGCTCACAAACCCTATCAACAAACCCAAACACAAACGGCAACACAGCGCTGCCCGCCCACTCAGCCAACAACGTGGCTTGGTAAAGCTGATTGAGATGATACGGAGCGAGCGCATAAAACAACGCCGCCCAGCCCGCACCAGATGACGACAGCATCGACCTGGACCAGAAGTACATCCCCAGCCCACCTACGATCGACAACAAAACAAACACAACCAACGTCGCACCGTACCAGTTGCCGATCACAAATCGAGCTCCAGCCAGCAGGTAATAAAGCGCAGGCGGATAAAACCTGAAACTCGGATCACCGTAGCCGCCATTCGACTCAGCCAGCCAGCCGGGATACGGATCACCAGCAACGATTGCGTCGTAAAAAGGAACTGCAAATCGAAAGTGATTAGTGAGATCGAGATTGGAAGGAATGCCCCAAATGATCGCGGGCACGATAACGACGAATGAGGCGACAACTGCGAAGACAATCGCCGGATTGCCGAATGTTGAGGTCCCAATTCCTGATTGTTGGGTGTCAGTTATCGAGCGCATTCTGATAAAGCCGGAAACCGCCAATTGCCAATCGGTGGCGATCCGATTGGCAACCGGTTTGTTGAGGGGGAAAGAGAGAGTTGGGAAGTTAACTACGGACCAAAACTAGTTTCCGAGCGCCGGCAACGCATTGATGTCCGCTCTCGTGTTTGGTATCGCGCTGAGGTCAGTGTCACCACGCATCACGCCAACTTCAGTGGTGCCAAAAGTCCGTGTGCCCGTTTGCGAGACGCCACTCGTCGTTACCGGAAAAGCGTAAACACCGAACACTGCCGTGGCATTAACACCCGCCTGTTCGACAATCGCGAAGTTATAGCCGCTCTTGGTGCCGCTGCTCAGTACAACGTCGGTTAAGGTCTGACCTTGTAACGTTGCGAGAGCACCGGCGAAAGCTCCGGCGCCGGCCGTTGCCTGGTAGACCACCTGAGCGCTATGGATTGTGCGGAGTGATGACTGGGCCGACCCTTCGTTAGCAGCGCGGCGTGAAGCCATGAGGTTCGGGATGGCGATGGCGGCGATGATGCCAATGATCGCAACTACGATGAGAAGTTCGATCAGTGAAAAACCATCTTGTCGTTTGTTCTTCATAGACTCTGCTCCTTCAAGAAACCGGTTCCTTCTTCTCCGCCCTTGATCGTTTTCATGTCTCGCGGAGCACGATTTCTTATGCAACTACACAACAAGATGCGTGCCAAGAATGTGTGCTGAAGAACTGTGGAAAATGCGGGAATATTGGGCTATTTGGGCCTTGAAGTTGGACCAGTGACAGATTCTGTCATGGTCGAAAGCGACAACTTTTGTGAGTTCTTCTCTGCGTAACCTCTGCGCTCTTTGCGTCTCTGCGGTTAACAAGTTTCTTTCACCGCAGAGGCGCAGAGAGCGCAGAGGTTACGCAGAGATCACGCAGAGAAAAAAGAGAGAGGATGGAGGTTCGCTCCATCCTCTCGAAGTGGCTGAGTGCCTGAGCAAGAATTAGTTGCCAAGCGGAGCCATCGGCGCGCCCACGATCAATGCTCTCGTGTTGGGAATCGCGGCCAGCGTGTTATCGCCATACATCACACCAACTTCAGTGATGCCGAAGCGACGTGTACCGGTCTGAGAAACACCACCCGTGGTTGACGGGAAACCATAGGCGCCGAACTCGGCCGTCGCACCCGTTCCAGCCTGTTCCACGATTGCGAACGAGTAACCGCTCTTCGTACCGCTGGAAAGAACGCTATCGATGAGGTTCGCGCCGTTGAGGGCGGCGAGGTTAGCGGCATACGCGCCGTTGCCGGACGTAGCCTGGTAAGTCGCCTGCGAGCTATGAATCGTACGCAGGGATGACTGTGCCGAACCTTCGTTAGCGGCGCGGCGTGATGCGAGGAGGTTGGGGATAGCGATGGCGGCGATGATGCCGATGATCGCGACGACGATGAGGAGTTCGATCAACGAGAATCCTTCTTGGCGTTTGGTAGTCATGCTAATTACTTGCTCCTTCTAATTTGAGTAATTGAGGTCAACTTGAGTTAGTTGCCAAGCGGTGCCATCGGCGCGCCCACAATCAAAGCTCTCGTGTTGGGGATCGCGGCCAGCGTGTTGTCGCCATACATCACACCGATTTCGGTGATGCCGAAACGACGGGTACCGGTCTGAGAAACACCACCGGTGGTTGACGGGAAACCATAGGCGCCGAACACTGCGGTTGCACCAGTGCCAGCCTGTTCGACGACTGCGAATGAGTAACCACTCTTAGTACCACTGGAAAGAACGCTATCGATCAGGTTGACAGTGTTGAGGGCGGCGAGGTTAGCGGCATACGCGCCGTTGCCGGACGTAGCCTGGTAGGTGGCCTGCGAGCTATGAATAGTGCGCAGGGAGGACTGAGCCGAACCTTCGTTAGCGGCACGGCGTGAAGCGAGAAGATTGGGGATAGCGATAGCGGCGATGATGCCGATGATCGCGACAACGATCAAAAGTTCGATCAACGAGAAGCCTTCTTGGCGTTTGTTAGTCATGCGAAACATGCTCCTTAAAAAGATGTGGGGTGTCCCTAAATTTGCTCGCGCCATCGGCTTTCCGTACCCTTGTGAGCCGCGCAGAGCGCGAAGTGTCGGGAGGCTCTAAAACAACCGTTGTGCCAAGCGGGATTTGGGTTAAAAGGAGGAAATTTCGATCCTTTTTAGTCGAAATTTTTGCAATGGAAGGTTATTGGGAAGGTTCCTGACATTTTCTGGCAGAGCCGGAATGACGCTTTGCGGCACAATATTTAGCCGCGGATTAACGCGAATAAACGCTGATCTGCGTTCATCTGCGTTAATCCGCGGCTAGATATTTTCTCCCGCGCCTGCCGCGAATTCGCCTGTGTCTTCAGCGCGGCGACGTGGGCCCTGGTCCGTGGACCGGCGGCGGGGGAGGGAATCTGGACCACGTCGCTCATCACGCATTTGCGCAGTTAGACCACGCGCGCCGTGCTTGTCGAGCAGATGGCGCAGCGAGCGCACGGAGAGTCGCAATAGCTCGGCGGCATTTGTTTGATTGCCAGCAGTGCGGCGTAACGCCTCAAGCACGTAAGTCTTTTCAAGTTGGTCCAGGTGTGCGGTGAGGTTGATTCCTTCTTCCGGAAATTCCATCGCCTCCGCCACACGATACGGATTGTAGTTTGTGATCTTCTCCGGCAGACGTTCAGGCTCGATCTGGTTTGTACGCTCTAACGCCACCGCTCTTTCGATCGTATGTTCGAGCTCACGAACATTCCCGGGCCAGGAGTAACGCTCGAGCAGTCGCATCGCATTCTCGCTGATCGCGAGTGTTCGTCCAGTCGGTGCACAGAACTTCTGCACAAAGTGATTGGCGAGCTCGGAGATGTCTTCCGCGCGCTCACGCAGGGGCGGAAGCTCGATCGGGATCACGGAAATGCGGTAGTAGAGATCCTCGCGAAATGTACCTGACGTAACCATGCTCGCAAGGTCGCGATTCGTCGCAGCGATGACGCGCGTGTCGACAATCATCTCGTCAGTCGCGCCGACGGGCCTGACTTTACGTTCCTGCAACACACGCAGGAGTTTGACCTGCATCGCAGGCGACATCTCACCAATCTCGTCGAGAAAGATCGTGCCGCTATTTGCTGCCTCGAATAGTCCCTTGCGATTAGCGTTTGCGCCCGTGAACGAACCCTTCACGTAACCAAACAACTCTGATTCGAGCAATGTCTCGGTAAACGCGCCACAGTTTACTGACACGAAAGGTTTCTCCGCGCGCGGGCTCAGATCGTGAATCGCACGCGCTACCAGTTCTTTACCAGTGCCGGATTCCCCTGTGACGAGCACCGTCGACTGCACTTCCGCGACCGTCTCGATCATCTCGTAAAGCGCCCGCATCCGCTCGCTGTGACCGATGATGTTGCCGAGCTTGCCGCGCGTGCGTTGGCTCTGAATAAACGCCTTGTTTTCTTTGACGATCGAGATGTTCTTCAGTGCGCGTGCGACTATCTCTTTCAACAGGTCATTGTCGAAAGGCTTGTAAACGAAGTCGTAAGCACCGAGGAGATATGCTTTACGCGCAGTCTCGTCGTTCGCGAACGCCGTCATCATGATCACTTCCACTTCGGGGAGAAGGGCTTTCGCTTCGCGCAGCAGATCGACGCCGCTCATGTCGGGCATTCTGATGTCGGAGATGATCAGATCCGGCGCTTGCTGGCGTAGTTGCTCGAGCGCCTCGCTGCCGTTAGCCGCGACGCGCACAACGTGTCCTTCGCGCTGGAATAAATGCGTCAGGAGTTGACGCATCCCGAGTTCGTCGTCAACGATCAAAAGATTAGCCATAAATTTATTCGTGAGCGCCTGGTTCTGTTACTTCTGGTAACTCGACGGTAATCGTGGTTCCCTGTCCCACGAGACTGCGGACATTGATTGTACCACCATGATCGCGAATGATTTGATAAACAATTGAAAGCCCGAGTCCCGTTCCGCCCGTCGTCGAGGAGAAAGGCTCGAACAAGTGTTCGACTTGTTCGGGCGACATGCCGCGGCCAGTGTCGGCAAAGGTGATGCGAAGTCGCTGGTTGGAATTCTTTTCGAGCGTCGCGCGCAAAGTTCCGCCCTGCGGCATCGCCTGTAGCGCATTGCGCGAGAGGTTCCAGAACACCTGCTTCAACTGGCCTTCGTCAGCTTCAGCGAAGAGCGACTCGTTCGGCAGCTCCTCGACGATGCTCTGGTTCGCGCCGATCTCCGGACTGTGCCGCATGAGGGCGAATGTTTGGTGCAGCAAATCGCCCACGTCAACACGCGCCTGGATAAGCGAGCGTGGCCGTGCGTAACTCAAAAAATCCGTGATGATGCGGTTCAGTCGATCAGACTCGCGCAGGATGATCTCCATCAGCTCCATTTGCGCGGGATCGCTGTCCATCTCCGAACGCAGCATTTGGATCGAGCCACGCATGGCCGCAAGTGGATTGCGAATCTCATGAGCAATCGATGCAGCCATGCGGCCGATCGCGGCGAGACGATCCTGGCGACGCGACGTTTCTTCGAGACTGCGGACCTGAGTTAAATCCTGAAATGTGATGACCATGCCGGTCGTTTCCCCCGCTTCCGTTGAGAGAGGCGAGATGCTGTAGCCGAGGCGCAAGCGCATGCCTTCCGAGGTGAGGCAGTTAGTTTCGAAGCGCGGGCTGTTGTCGCCCTTTGCCAAAGCGCTCAACGTTTGGTTGACATGGTCCTTAAGATCGCTGAAGAGGATCGAAGCGTCCTGGCCGCGAATCGTCTCTTCCGGGTAATGCGTGATCTCCTGTGCGGCGTGGTTGAAAGTGAAGATGCGTCCTTCCAGATCGGTGGTGACGACGCCGGAGCGGATCGATGCCACGATGCGTTCGTGCAAAGCGCGCAGGTTCGCGAGCGACTGTGTTGCCGCTGCGAGACGCACGTCGGAGCGTGACTGTCGTTCGGCGAGTCGTGCGGACAAGAGACCGACGACGAGGAAGGCGACGTCAAAGAGTCCGACCCATTGAATTGTCTGCGACACCGAGCCGCCGACAAGTTTTGTTGGATCGGTCTGTCCGATGAGACCGGTGATTTGAAGTGCGCAAGCTGTGAACGCGACCGCGCAGCCGACAGACGTTACGACCGCTTCGCGTGGTCCTAAAAACAGACTCGAAACGGCGATGATGACGATGTAGAGCGCAACGTAAGGCGACTGGATGACGTCCGAATTCCAAACGAGCCACGTGACGAGCAGAACGTCGATTACGAGTTGAAAGCGCGCCTGGTAGAGAATGTTTTTGGAAAGACGAAAGATGAGAGCGTAGACGATCGTGAGACACGCGACGATCGTCAGCAGACCGAGGCTTTTATTGATCGATTGGGAGGCTTGTCCGGTCCAGAGCGCGCCGACGACACTGAGGAGGAGTGCGGTGACGAGCCGCCCGGCGATCATCCAGCCGAGCTTCGATCCTGCAGACTCCGCGGTATGCTCCATCGGAGCAAAAGACTAACACATCCGTGTAAATCTGTGGCTACACTTTACTCGTATCTCAACGCGCGTAACGGATCAATACGCATCGCTCGTCGTGCTGGTAAGTAACACGCAAATAGCGAAACGATCACGAGCAACAACGAGATACTCGCAAACGTCGTCACATCAACTGCCGCGACGCCAAACAGCAATCCCGATAACAGTCGCGTCAGCGCAAAGGCAGCCGCGAGTCCGAGCACGACGCCGGCGATCGTTAACACTAATCCCTGTTTCAACACGAGCATCAGTACCTGTCGCGGCTGTGCGCCCACCGCCAGTCGCAGCCCGAGCTCGCGCGTCCGCAACGCGACTGAGTAGTTCATCACACCGAAGATGCCGACTGCTGACAGCAATGTCGCGAGTCCCGCAAAGAGTCCCAACAACAACGTATTGAAACGCGAACGCGCCACCCATTCCGACATCACCTGGTTCATCGTGCGCACGTCCGAAACAGGTTGGTTCGGATCGAGCGAGCGAATCTCGCGTTGCACAGCCGGAGCAATCGCCGTCGGATCGCCGTCAGTGCGCACAACGAGCGTCATGAATTCATAAGCAAGATCCGGATGTGGAAAGTAAACAGCGGGCGGCGCTTCGTCGACGAGACTGTCGTATCTCACGTTACCGACGACGCCGATGATCTCTGCGGGCGTCGGTTTCTCAAACATCATCACGTCGAGCCGTTGTCCGATTGGATCCTGATTAGGAAAGTGTTGTCGCGCGAGTGCGTCGTTGATCAGAAGCACGTGCTTTGCTTCGCGTAGCTCGTTGCCGGTAAAGGTGCGACCGCGCAGCAGTGGGATACCCATCGTCGGGAAATAACCTGCATCAACCACGCGCACGTCTGTTGACGGTGCCTGTCCCGGCGGTGGTTCGGGCTGGCCTAGGATCTTGAAGGCGGTATTGGAACCAAGACCTCCATACAACGGCAGGAAGTTGATCATGCCCGCGGAGCGCACTGTCGGTAGCTGCCGCACGCGCTCGAGCGCCTGCGAGAAGAAATTGACGACTTGAGGATCTTCACGGTAACGCGCAGCCGGCAGCCGGATCACCATCGTCAACACATTGTCTGTATTGAAACCGCGGTCCACCTGTTGTAGCCGCAGAAAACTCCTGATCAGCAAACCAGCACTGGCTAGCAGTACAACGGCGAGCGCGATCTCTGAAACGACGAGGGCGCTGCGCAGGCGACGGCTGCCACTCGCCTGACCGGACTCTGACTTGCCGCCGTCTTTGAGTGAGTCGTTGAGATTAAGACGCGAGATGTGCAGCGCTGGAGCCATTCCGAAAACGATCCCGGTTAACAACGACACGCCGAGCGTCCACGCGAGCACAGTGAAGTTCAATCCAACCGTTTGCAAGCTGACTAGATCGCGCGGGCTGATCGCTATGAGTGCTTTGATTCCGAGCCACGCGAAACCCAATCCGAGCACGCTGCCGAGCAATGCAAGCAAAAGACTCTCGGTCAGTAACTGCCTCACGATGCGCGTGCGACGCGCGCCGAGAGCGGCACGCACCGCAATCTCTTTCTCACGCGACGATGCCAACGACAGCAGCAGGTTTGCGACATTCGCGCACGCGATGAGCAATACAAAACCAACAGCGCCGAGCATCAGCCAGAGTGGGCGACGCACGTTGCCAAAGAATTGTTCACGCAGCGGGATCACTTCGGCGGTGTAGTTTTTGTTGAACTGCGGTGCTTCGTCGGAAAGTCGCGCATGAATCGTGCGCAAGTCGGCGGTCGCTTGTTCGACGCTCACGCCGTCTTTCAAGCGCGCGACCGCACCGAGAAATCTCCCGCGTTGATTTGCAGCGCCGCCGACCGGCATCGGCAGAATGGACCAGAGCTCTGCCGGCCGGCCCGTGCCCGAACGTTGTTTGATGTGAAACTGAAAATTAGGCGGCATGACGCCGATGACAGTGAAGGTCACGTCATTGAGCGTGATCTGCTGGCCAATCACACTCGTCTGGCCACCGAAGCGACGTTGCCACAATCCGTAACTGAGCACTGCGACCGCCGGTGAGTCTGCTTTATCGTCGTCGGCCAGAAACGTACGACCAAGCAGTGGCTCGACACCGAGGATCTTGAAGATCTCAGGCGTGGCAAGCTGGACCGACAACTCTTCGGGTTCGCCAGTGCCGGTCAGGTTCAAACGTTGGTCCGTGAATGCGGCGATGTATTGGAAGCTGCTGTTCTGTTCACGCCAGGCACGAAAGTTTGTGCGCGAAGTGGTGTTCTGATGTCTGCCTTCGGGGGTGACTTCCCAAACCGTCACCACACGATCGGCGTCGCGATAGGGGAGCGGTCGCAGCAGCAGCTCATTGACGACTGAGAAGATGGCGGTGTTGGCGCCGATGCCGAGTGCGAGTGTGATGACTGCGATCGACGTGAATGCTTTGTGTTTGACGAGCATGCGCACGCCGTAGCGAATGTCCTGTGCGAGCGTCTCGAAGATGCCGCCGCCTTTTACGTCGTAAGCCGCGTCGACGGCCCGGTTGAGATTTCCAAAACTGCGCATTGCTTTTTCGCGTGCCTCTGCTGGTGACATTCCCGACTTGATGTTTGCATCGACCTGCATTTCGAGGTGCAGGCGCATTTCACGATCGATATCGTTGATGACTGTTTCGCGTTGCCGCAAAGCACGAAGGCGATCGCGAAGAATGTTGAACCACTTCATTCCTGTATTTCCTTACGTGGTGGCCTGTCTTACTTTCGCGATGGCGAGACAGAGTCGATCCCAGCTCGCCTCTTCGGTCTCGAGTTGCTTTCGACCTGCGCGCGTAAGTTTGTAAAACTTCGCTTCACGCCCGGTCTCGTGCACGTCCCAACGCGCCGAGACCCAGCCTTTCTGCTCGATACGATAGAGTGCGGGATACAAAGATCCCTGCTCGACATTCAACATTTCGTCGGAAAGCTGGCGAATGCGCTGGATGATCCCATAACCGTGCAGCTCTCCGAGCGAGAGCGCTTTGAGGATGAGCATATCGAGCGTTCCCTGTAACAGGTCGGCCTTGTTCTTTGCCACGTAGTCTCCTCCGATGCGATACCTAGAAACGGTAGGCATCATACGTACCGATACCTAGATTGTCAAAGCATGCATTTTGCGAATTTTGTCTCCAAGATTTTGCATCCGCTGTGACACGAATCTGTGATGTCAGAAAGTCACACTGATCGGCATGACAACACCAAAACAGACACGAGAAAACGATCTGGAAAAACTGCGAGAGCTGGTTAAGGACATTGACTTTTGTATGCTGACGACGGTTGCTGAGGGTGGCGATTTGCATAGCCGGCCGATGTCGTCGAATGGCGATATCGATGCGGATGGTGATATCTGGTTTTTCACGAATGCGTCGTCGCATAAAGTGAGCGAGATCGAAAAGCTGCCGAAGGTGAATGTCAGCTTTGCCGATCCTGATAATCAGCGTTACATCTCCGTGAGTGGCACTGCGCAGCTCGTGCGCGACCGCGCGAAGATCGATGAGCTTTGGCGGCCCGAGTTCAAGATCTGGTTTCCGAAGGGCAAAGACGATCCGGAGGTTGCGCTGTTACGCATCGTTCTCGAGAAGGCGGAGTACTGGGACAGCCCGGGGAGCACGATTGGGTATGCGTTGAGTTTCGTTTCGTCCCTCGTGACAGGCAAACAGCCCGACATGGGCGAGAACCGGAAAGTCGAGCTTTAACCACGGATGACACGGATATAATCCGGATTTAATCCGTGTCATCCGTGGTTCATGATTTACTTTTGTTATGAACGTCGACGCTTATTTGAGACGGATCAATTACCAAGGTTCGCGCGCGGTGAACGCGGAGACGCTGCGCGCGCTCCAGGTTGCGCACCTGCGCAGTGTGCCGTTTGAGAACCTGAGCATCAACGCGGGGGAGCCGATCGTTCTCAACGAAGACGCGCTCTTTACCAAGATCGTCGAACAACGACGCGGCGGTTTTTGTTACGAGTGCAACGGACTGTTCGCGGGCTTATTGCGTGCTCTGGGGTTCGACGTCGCGATGCTCGCGGCAGGTGTGGCGAGACGCGACGGCGGGTTTGGTCCGATCTTCGATCACATGACGCTGATGGTCACGCTGGATGAGCGCTGGCTGGCGGACGTCGGTTTTGGTGAATCGTTTCTGGAGCCTCTGTTACTCGACTCACGCGAGGATCAAGTGCAGGGAACTCGCTCCTTCCGTTTGATCGACGACGACGATCACATCGTTCTATTGCGTCGTAATGACGGTGAAGACTGGGAACCGCAATATCGTTTCACACTGCAACCGTACACGTTTCCCGATTACGAGGAGATGTGCCGTTTCCACCAGACCTCTCCGGATTCGCATTTCACCAAAGGTCTCATCTGCTCACGCGCGACTGAAGATGGTCGCATCACCCTCAGCGACATGCGCTTCATCACCACCTCCGGTCCGCAACGACTCCGCGAAGAACAAACTCTATCGACCCGCGCAGAATACGATCGCCTCCTGCGCGATCAATTCGGTGTCGTGATGAACAATCCGCTGCGATAGCGCCAAAGGCGCGGAATATAACAGCCAGGGGCAAGCGCGAAGCGCGTCGCCCCTGGATAAGCAACAATCAACCTATTCAAGCCCTGAAAGGGCGTAATACCCAGAGTTATTTCGGCCTTTCAGGCCTCGAGTTCGTGTGGGCGTTCATAACCAGGGGTGACGCGCTTCGCGCTTGCCCCTGGCTTTAATATCTCGCGCCTTTGGCGCTCTAACTGTTAATTATTCCTTCTGGCGACGCTGGCGGCGACCGCGCAAAGCTCCGCGAGCTCGACGGGCTTCGGCACGTGCATGTCGTAGCCGGCACGTAACGCCTGCAGGCGATCTTCGATGCGCGTGTAAGCAGTCAAGGCGATTGCCGGGATCTTCGCGCCTCTGTCCGGTGGAAGAGCACGAACCTGCTTGATCAGATCGTAACCGTCTGTCCCCGGCATGCCGATGTCGCTGATCAAGATGTCCGGAACAAAGGTCATTAGTGCATCGATCGCTTCGGCGGCCGCTCCCACCACTTTGACATTCGCGCCGCAGTACTCGAGTCCCTGCCGCAGTAGCTCACGAGTATCTGCCTCATCGTCAACAACGAGAATTCTCAAACCATCCAATCGATCCGTCGTGTCAGCAGACGGCATCAACTCGCGCGCGCCTGGATGTACACGCCCGCCTGACGAGTCAACCTGGTAAACGGGCGCGATCGGCAACATCACGGTGAATGTCGCGCCTTTGCCTTCGCCCTCACTGTTCGCGCGCACCGTGCCGCCATGCATCTCGACGAGGTGCCGCACGATCGCCAACCCCAACCCCATCCCTCCATGATGCCGGCTCGTCTTCTGATCTGCCTGGCGGAAACGATCGAAAACGTGTGGCAGGAAATCCGCAGAAATACCCTGGCCCGTGTCGCTGACGACGATCTCGAGATGTGAATTCACTCGCTCCGATCGAATCTGCACACGACCACCGCGCGGTGTGAATTTGATCGCATTCGAAAGTAAATTCCAGACGACCTGTTGCAGTCGCACCGGATCGCCGGGAATCGAGATGGGACCAGTGTCGACCACTTTCTGCATGCGCACGCCTTTCGCGTCCGCCGCCGGACGCACTGCTTCGACCGCCGCATCGATGAATGAATTCGGATCCGCGGGACGAACGTCCATGCGCAACTTGCCCGTGATGATCCGCGACACGTCAAGCAAGTCGTCGACGAGCTGTGCCTGCGCGCGTGCGTTGCGCTCGATCGTGTCGAGCGCTTTGGCGGAGTTTTCGGGCGAGAGCTGGCCCAGGCGCAGCATCCTGGCCCAACCGAGTATCGCGCTCAACGGAGTTCTCAGCTCGTGTGAAATCGTTGCGAGAAATTCTTCTTTCAGACGGCTCGACTCCTCCGCCTGCTTGTACAAACGTTCGTTTTCCGCCGCTGCGTGTTCCGCCTGCGCGCGTGCTTTCTTTGCCGTCTCATAGAGACGCGCATTATCCATCGCGACGGCAGCCTGTGAAGCAAGGCCCGATACGATGATCTCGTCACGCTCGGTAAACATCGCGGGTTCGGGATGACCGAAGAACAGACCACCGAGCACCTCACCCGAACGCGAGACCACCGGAACTGCAAGATAACTCGTAACCGGCAAGTGACCATTCGGCATGCCGTAATACGGTGAGGTCTTCCCGTAGCGTGGATCGCGTTTCACGTCATCGATACGCACCACTCCTTCACCGCGAAAAGTTGGACCAAAGAGATCGGTCGCGCGCGGCATTGGAAAGTGTGCAAACGCTTCGCGCGGCGCGCCCGCGAGCGTGTAAAGCATGTACGACGCACCTTCGTCGTTCAGCACGTTATAGAAGAACGAGCCAAAGCGTGCCCCGGTGAGTTCTGTGGCTGCATCCGTCACGGCTTGCACGGTGTTGTGCAGATTGAGCTCGGCGGAAATCGTCTTGCCCATCTCGTTGAGTGTGCGCAGCGCTTCCGCCTGCTCACGCAACGTTTCCTCATTCCATTTGCGAGTCGAGATGTCCTGAATAAATCCGATCATTCCCAGGACTGTTCCGTTTTTTCCGTAGAGGCCACGCCCCTTCGAAGCGACCCAGGCTTCAGCGCGGTTGTCGGCGCGTTTAATACGATATTCGATATCGTAGTCGGTGCGATTAGCGAGCGCTTCATCGACGGCAGCCCTGGTTCGTTCACGATCCTCCTCTTGCAGTAACTCGCTGATTTCGGCCCAGGTCATGTGTGCACCGGGAGGAATACCAAAGATACGCGCCGCGGTTTCAGACATCGTGGTGATGTCCGTCTCAGCATCCCAGGACCAGTCGCCCAGGCGCGCAGCGGATAAAGCAAGCTTGAAACGTTCTGAAGCCTCATCGAGAGCGCGGCGTGCCTGTCGCTGCTCGGTGATATCGCGCGCGATCTTTGAGGCGCCAATGATTTTCCCATTCGGACCTCTGATCGGCGACACGGTGAGGGAGATATCGATCATCCTTCCGTCTTTTCGCACGCGCACGGTTTCGTAGTGCTCGATGCGTTGTCCAGCACGGAGCCGGGCGAGGATCGCGGGCTCTTCGTCTTGATGATCTTTGGGGATGAGAATCGTGACTGGTTTGCCGATTATTTCGTCAGCCGTGTAGCCGAAGATGCGTTGGGCTCCGTCGTTCCAGCTTGTGATGATGCCCTCGAGAGTCTTGCTGATGATGGCGTCGTCAGCAGATTCGATCAGAGCAGACAGCCAGTATGGCGCCAGCTCAGGGCTTTTAAGATTAGTGAGTTGATCAGTACTTACCTTGTTATCAGAAGGCCCGGCCCCGGGACGTTTTTTGGGCATACCAATAAAAACTCGTTCGACTTCGAAGGAGAGTGCTGCAGGGGGTTCGCAGGGGTGTGAGGATTATAGCAGGGAACGCGCGCGAGCAGGTAAGGTCGCAACTGTAGGGGTGGCCCTCCGTGGCCACCCGATCGGACTCAACCATGTTGTTCCTCCGATCGGGTGGCCACGGAGGGCCACCCCTACAGTTGTTTATCAACGCGTCCATTCCAGGCTGACCGCCGGAAACGAATTTTCTCATCGCTGCATATCTAGTGTGAACAACTAGCCGCGAAATCTGCTACGAACAGGAGAAAATTATGCCTAAGCGTCCCGTCTTGATTGAACTCTCTCAAAGCCCAACCCCAACCCCAGAAACGGGAATAGTGTTCGAATCCACTGCCACTCCATTCAGGACAGCCCTGTCACTGGAAGCAGCAGATGTGCCCGACGTCCCCGGGCTCGTAATCGACAGATCATTTCCCGCAGTCGCCGTACCGCCGCCCGTTTCACCCGCCGACAGCACCGAATCGACGCGTTTCTCGCTCGAATCAGTCGAGGACGATCCCAAAGCGACAGTCCTCGTGCGCGGATTCATGGAGGAAGACAAGGTTGAAAGTGTTGCGGCTGCTCCTTCGAACTTGCCCGGTGTTCGAGCGATCTATGCCGATCCGTTGATTGAGACCTGTCCTATCACTTGTATCAATTCGCCGGCTGTGGGAAACACCGCCGGTGTAGCGTCCGCGGTTTGTGTGTCGAAGCTGAGGTCGGCCGGCATGACCGGCGCCGGCGTGTTGCTGGCGATCGTCGATACCGGCATTAACCTCCCTTATTTACGATCACGCGGTCTCAACCCGAATTTCAACTCCAGCAGAAGCTGGGTGCCGGTGATTCCCGGCCAGCCTCCGCTCGTGCCGGGCAACTTGCCGGTCGATCACGGCACGATGTGCGCTTTCGACGCTTTGATTGCCGCTCCGGATTCCATGCTGGTTGATATCGCGGTGCTTCAGTCACGACGTCCGGGTCGTACCGTGATGGAAGGATTGCTCAGTGACGCAGTGCTTGCTTACTCGTTCCTGCACCAGATTCTCACTGGACCACGTCGCCCCGGCGACTTCCATTCGATGGTCGTCTCAAACAGTTGGGGTATGTTCAGAAGACAGTGGGACTTTCCGGTAGGACATCCCGGAAACTATTCCGACAATGCGAACCATCCTTTCAATCGCATCGTGGGCAGGCTCGCGGCGGCAGGCGCCGACATTCTCTTTGCCGCTGGAAACTGCGGGCGCGAGTGTCCCGACTCTCGCTGCGGCGCTGAGATCGATGCGGGTATCTACGGTGCTAACTCTCACGCGGATGTGTTGAGTGTGGCGGGCGTGGATCTCAACAAAAAGCGTGTTGGCTATTCGACGCGCGGGCCCGGTCACCTTACGCAGCAGAAGCCTGACGTCGCGAGCTTCACGCACTTCAAAGGCTCGGGAGTTTATCCAGTCGACGGTGGCACATCAGCGGCGACGCCGGTCGCGGCGGGTGTGGTTGCTGCCGTGCGTAGCCGCTTCCCGGTTGGACCAGCAGCCACGCCGGCGATGTTACGCGCTGCAGTGACGCGGTTGTCGGAAGACAAGGGCACGATTGGTTTCGACTTCGAATACGGCTGGGGTGTGATCAGCGGATGCAAATTGTCGCAGATGTCTGGTTTCACCACTGCGCCGGCTGGTGGCGGTGTTATCGGTGGACCACAACCGTCTGAAGGTCAGGCAGATGAAGAGTTCATGCAGGCGCTGGCGGCGTTCCGTGAAGAGGTGGGGGCGGATGTTCCTGCCGCGCCCGCTGATGTCTGTGGCACGTACAAGAAGGTGAAGCCGGTACTTCAGGGGATCTTGCCGTTCCTCAAGTTCATTCCGAACATCGGCAAGCCGGCAGCGAAGGCGATTGAGGCGCTGATGGCGGCGTTGGATTCGTTCTGCGGTACGTCGCCGGTGGCTTCGGCGTTTTCGCTCGAGGGCAGTGGTGTTAGTGAAGAGAGTTTTGCGAATGCGCTGTCGGAGTTTGAAGGGGCTGGTGGTTCGGTAGCGGCGGCAGCGGTGGATATTTGTACGACGTACAAGAAGGTGAAGCCGATTCTTGAGGGGCTGTTACCGTTCCTGGCGTTGATTCCGAATATCGGTAAGGCTGTTGCGGCAGCGTTGAAGGCCTTGATGGCCGCGCTCGACGCCCATTGCGGCGCGTAAGAACTAATTGTAGGGTGGCCCTCCGTGGCCACCCGTGCGTTGAGATTCCACGCACGGGTGGCCACGGAGGGCCACCCCTACAGTTGTTGCTATTCGTGCTAAGATCTCCCAACAAGGGAGGTAATCGATGGCAACAGTAATGATGACAATCCACGCTCCGGGAGGTACGCCGGATCTGCAGGAGATCATGAAGACGTACGGGCTATCGCCATCGGAGATCGATTCACAATTCGGCGTGGTGCCGCTCGGTAATGATGATTACACGATCCTTGTCGAAAGCACCGTGGCGCACAAGGTTCAGCCGGACGCAAATTGGGACACCGAAGGTCCGTATTCCAATCCGAAGATCGAACCTTTCGGTTTGCAGTAAAATTTAATGACCGGTCGACAGTTTGCCGATGAGGGTGAATAGCGGCAGGTACATCGCGATGACGATAGAGCCGATAGTGACGCCGAGAAACCCGATCAGAAGGGGCTCGATGAGCGTCAACAAATTCGCAATCGCCGAGTCGACTTCAGCTTCGTAGAAATCAGCAATCTTCCCGAGCATCGCGTCGAGCGCGCCGGTCTGCTCACCGATACCGATCATCTGCGCGACCATGTGTGGAAACACTTCCGTCGCCTTCAACGGATCCACAAAGCTCTCACCGCGCTCCACGCCAGCGCGTACCTTCGTAATCGCTGCTTCGATGATCACGTTGCCGGAAGTCTTCGCCGTGATGTCCAGCGACTGCAAAATCGGCACACCAGAAGACAACAACGTCGAAAGCGTTCGTGAAAAACGTGCGACCGCGATCTTGCGAAAAATGTCGCCCAGAATCGGCACTTTGAGCACGATTCGATCGATGTTTTTCCGGCCACCCGGCGTCCTGTAGTAAAACTTCACCGCCACACCGGTACCAATCACCACAGCCAGTATCACGAGCCCGCCCCAGCCGGCGAGAAAGTTGCTGAACCCAACGACGAGTCGTGTCGGCAACGGTAACTGTTCGCCTGGTCCAAGCAGACCAAGAAAGATGTTTTGAAACTGCGGGATCACCACGACCATGATCACTGCCACCGCCACGATGGCCAGCACGATAACCGCCGCCGGGTAGATCATCGCGGAGATGATGTCGCGCTTTAACTTCACGATCTTCTCGATGAACGTCGAGAGTCGCTGCAGGATCAGATCGAGAATACCGCCCGTCTCACCAGCTTCAACCATGTTCGAGTAAAGCTGATCAAACACGCGCGGATGACGCGCCATCGCTGCCGCAAGCGTCGAGCCTTCCTCAACGTCCTGGCGCACCTGCAAAAGGATCTGCTGGAAATACTTGTTGTCCTGTTGCTGCGCGAGAATCTCGAGACACTGCACGAGCGGCAAACCCGCGTCGATCATCACCGAGAACTGGCGCGTAAAGACCGACAAGTCTTTCGACTTAACTTTCTTTCGTCCACCAATCTTCGGAATGCCGATCTCGCGGCCCTTCTCTTTAACAGAGGTGAGCGTCACTTGCTCGCGTCGCAAAATCTGACGGAGGGCTTCACGATTGTCCGCGACACGTTCGCCGACGACGATCTCGTTTAGTCGGTTGCGGCCTTTGAAAACATACGTAGGCATGGCTGTAAGCTCCAGAGTGGCTTATCTGTTTCCGTTTGGTCTAACACCAATCGGTCGGGGCTGAGCGTATGGGCTCGGATGGTTCTTCGAAGCGGCTGGGTTAACTCCGGAGCCGCGATCGATCAGCTCGCGCAGCTCGTCGACGTTCGAAGAACGTTGTAGTGCGGTGTCCAAAGTAATCTGGCGCTTGTGATAGAGCGTGGCCAGGGCCTGGTTGAAAGTCTGCATACCGTACTTGTCCTGGCCGGTCTGCATCATCGAATAGATCTGGTGGACTTTGTCTTCGCGAATCAGATTTCGAATAGCGCCATTCGGCACGAGAATCTCGAGCGCCATCGCGCGGCCGCTGCCTTCAGCGCGCGGCAACAACGCCTGACACAGAATCCCTTCAAGCACGAGCGAGAGCTGCGCGCGGATCTGCGCCTGCTGATCGGAAGGGAAGACGTCAATGATACGGTTGATGGTCGATGAGGCTGAGTTCGTGTGCAGCGTGGCGAGCGTAAGGTGACCTGTTTCTGCGATACGCAACGCAGATTCGATCGTTTCGAGGTCACGCATTTCGCCGACGAGGACGACGTCGGGGTCCTGGCGTAGAGCCGTGCGAAGCGCCGCGGCAAAGCCGTGCGTGTCGGCATTCACTTCGCGCTGGTTGATCAAACAGCCTTTGTGATTATGGAGAAACTCGATCGGATCTTCGATCGTCAGAATGTGCTCGTGACGATCGCGATTGATCTTATCGATCATGGCCGCGAGTGTCGTCGACTTTCCGGAACCGGTTGGACCAGTCACGAGGATGAGGCCGCGCGGCTTGTCGCAGAGCTGTTTGACGATTGGGGGAAGACCGAGCTCTTCGAAGGCTTTGATCTCGTAGGGAATCGCACGGAACACTGCGCCGACGGCGCCACGCTGGTTGAAAAGGTTCGCGCGAAAGCGGGAAAGACCTTTGACGCCGAACGAGAAGTCGAGCTCCAGGTTCTCTTCGAAGCGATGCTTTTGTGCGTCAGTCAACACCGAGTAAGCAAGTTGTTTGGTATCGGCGGACGTGAGCACGCGATAGGACTCGAGCGGACGGAGATGCCCGTCGACTCTGACCTGCGGCGGCGAGCCGGTAGTGATGTGAAGATCCGAACCGCCGAGCTCAGAAAGTTTTCTGAGCAGCTCGGACAGCGAGATCTGTGGAACAGACTCGTTCAGTCGCATTGAAGCGTTCTCCTGGTCGGGGAATTTCTCTGTTGGATACAGTCAGTACCACCCGCGGTAGCGGGTGGGTGCGCAGCCATGCGGCGCCACTCGGCTCCGCACCCACCCGCTACCGCGGGTGGTACTGACCTCCTCCAAGTTCGACTAACGGCTGCCGGCTTCGGCTTTTGCGCGTAACGATTCGATGAAGCGCTCGGCTTCACCGGTCATGCGCTCGGCAAACTCAACCGGTGCATCCGTGGTCAGCCCGTAAATGCGACCGCCGGCTTCAGTGAAATAGAACGTCCACGCTTTCTCCGGCGTGAGTGCATCCTTCGGCGTTCGCGCTGTAACCACGAACACGCGACTGCCGTTGACTTCGCGAACGAAATCGTTCACCACCCAACCACCAGACGAAACCATTTTGTCGATCACCATGCGTCGCAGGTCGGCAACAGCCACACCGCCCAGCATCTTCTTCTCTTCTCGCAAAGTCAGAAACGCCGGGTTCGGTCGACTCATCGCCACCACTGCGAGATTCATTGTTCCAGGCAGTGGCGCCGGAGACGAAGCCGTTTTGAACGCAGGATGATTTGGATTAACAACTCGCGGTCGCGTTTCGCCGTTCGAAAGTGCCGAGGCATGCGCCGCATTCGAAACAGGCGTTGCTGCTGCGGTCATCTCCGGCGCCGGCAGTGTTGCTGTAGTCGCAGAGTTCGACGGCAGTGAAGGCAATTGCGGACCCGAGAGTCCCTGTAGATCCGCAACGGAAAGGTTTTGCGGTAACGACAGCAATGAATTGCGATGGGCCATTTCCGCGGCCAATCTCTTCTGTCGCAGGCGCGCACGATAACGTCGCCACCACGCACGTGAACGATACCGGTGATGACGGCGTTGTCCAACTTGTACAGTCTGCCTGATCCCGTGTGCTGAGTTCGCGAACGGCAACATGATGCCGACGGACAGCACCAGGATCAGCGCTATTGCAATTGGTCTTAGCATCTTCGTTCTCCTCTTAGGCGACCGTTTCACGAACGACTTCCTCGATGGTGGTCACGCCCGCGCGAATCTTGTGCAGACCCGATTCACGCAACGTGATCATGCCGTCGTCGACCGCCTTCTTCCTTAATTCAAGTGCAGAAGCTCCGATCAAGATCAGCTCACGAATCTCGTCGGTGATTTCCATCACTTCGTAAAGTCCAATTCGCCCCTTGTAGCCAGTGTTGTTGCAGGTCGTGCAGCCTTTGCCTTTGAAAGTCTTCATCGACTTGGCTTCTTCGGTCGTGAAACCAACTTCGATAAGCGCTTCCACCGGCATCGGATGGTCCTGCTTGCAGTCTTTGCAGATGCGACGAATCAGTCGTTGCGCCTGGATGAGGTTGACGCTCGTAGCAACGAGGAAGGGTTCGATGCCCATGTTCATGAGGCGTGAGATGGTGGAGGGAGCATCGTTAGTGTGGAGGGTCGAGAGTACGAGGTGTCCAGTCAGCGCGGCTTTGATGGCGATTTCAGCCGTTTCGAAGTCGCGAATTTCGCCGACCAGAACAATGTTGGGATCCTGGCGCAGGAATGATCGGAGAGCGGCGGCAAAGTTCAACCCAATCTGCTCTTTCATCTGCACCTGATTGATGCCGGGAAGGTTGAACTCAACCGGGTCTTCCGCCGTCATGATGTTGGTGTCGACTGTGTTCAACGATTGGAGCGCGGAATACAGCGTGTTTGTCTTTCCGCTTCCGGTTGGACCAGTCACCAGCACCATGCCGTAGGGCTTGGTGATGTTTCGCTTGAATTTCGAAAGCGACTCAGGCTCGAAACCGAGCTTCGTCATGTCAAGCATAAGGTTCTGCTTGTCGAGCAAACGAAGCACGACTTTCTCGCCGAAGAGAGTCGGAAGTGTAGAAACGCGAAAGTCGAGCTCGCGTGAACGTGAGTCGACTTTCACTTTGATCTTGATGCGGCCGTCCTGAGGCAGGCGCTTCTCGGAGATGTCGAGCTTCGACATGATCTTCAAACGTGAGATCAATGCGTCGCGCATCTTTAGCGGCGGGTGCATCACGTCGTACAGCACGCCGTCGATACGAAACCTGATGCGCATCTCTTTCTCGTATGGCTCGATGTGAATGTCGGAAGCCCCGCGTCGCAGCGAGTCGACGAGCAGCACGTTCGTGAGACGCACTACAGGTGCGTCTTCACTGATGCGCGAGAGTGTCGAGAGATCGATCTCTTCGTTGTCTTCGACGACTTCAACGTCTTCGTTCTGACTCGTATCGAAGTCGATGCTGTCGAGCGAGACGAGATCGTCTTTCGTGATGCCGCCTGAGCCGTTGTTCTTCGATCCGTTTTTGGGAAGCTCTTCCGAGGTGACCGTAGCGAGCTCGATCTCGCGTGAGCTGCCGTAATACTTCGCGATTGCCAGTTGTACACTGCCTTCAGCGACAACTACCGGTTCGACGTTCAAGCCGGTCATAAACTTGACGTCGTCGATCGCGAAGACGTTTGTCGGATCAACCATCGCAAGCGTGAGGGTGGCGCCGACGCGTGAGAGTGGAAGTACGGAATGTTTTTGTGCGACTTCCTGAGGAATGAGGCTGATGACGGAAGGGTCGATATTGAAGAGGTCTAAATTGACGGAAGGAATACCGTACTGCCGCGACAAGACGGCAGTGATCATGTCGTCGCTTATAAGGCCAAGCTTCACCAGATTGAAGCCGAGCCGGCCACCATGTTCGCGCTGGTAGTCGAGTGCCTCTCTCAAGTGCTGAGGGCTTATTAAATTTTCGCGGACAAGTATTTCGCCTAATTTGGCTGACATTGGTGCTCGAGTGGTGGATTGGGCGCCGAGTGGCGCGAGGCATGACCGGATTTTGCTATCGCAACGATGCGATTAACATCGTTGTGCACTCATAGTACAGTTTGAACAAGAGGGGTGTCAAGGAAGGAATCCAGCGGTTTTAGTGGGAAAACTAACGAAAAGTAAGCCACGGATTACACGGATTTACACGGCTGATCCGTGTCATCCGTGGCTAATGACTATGGCTTGCGACGTGGTGAGGATTTGGTCTTCTCGGGAGTGACGTTTTCGCTGTTCTTCAACTCCGTGAGAATCGCCTTCGCGTCGTCCTTCATCGGGTTCGTGTCAGGCGCGACTTCCACGAACTTCTGTAGAAAATTCGCTGCTTCCTGAAACTTCGCCTTGTCGCCCGTGGCGTAAACCGCCAGCCCCGCGCCGAGATTCGCTTCCGGACTGTTCGGATTCTCGGTCAGAATCGCCCTGAACTCCGTCAGTGCTTTGTCAGCAGCGCCCGCGTCGAGCAGCATCTGCGCCATATCGAGCTGGGCCTTCGCCTTCTTCGCCGGGTCAGTTTCGACTGCCAGGTAATCCTTGAAAGCTGCCAGGCCTGCGTCAGCCTGTGTCCCATCGGCTTTGCTCACATACAACCGCATTGATTCGGCGTGAGTCAGCATCGCGGCATACTTGTTACCGTTGTAGCGCTGTACTTCCGCTGCTTCGGTCGGCACCGGCATGGCTTTGATCATCGTCACTGCCTTGCCTGAAATCTCCGCTGCGGCTTTGAAGTCATCTTTGGCTTGTTGTAGTCCCGCGCTCTTGCCGGCATCGTCGAGTGTCTTTGATCTAACGGTCGAGTTAAAGCGCTCAACACCGCGTCCCTTCAAAGCGACTGCCTTGTTGGTGAGAATCGCGGGTTGTTCCGGATCGGCGGCCAAACCTTCGTCATACGACGCCACTGCCGCTGTGTATTTCGCGAGCGCTTCGTCCGTGTTGTTAGCGCGGCTTGCCGTACTCGCGGCCTGCAACGCCTCGTTTCCAGCCTTAAAGGTGCGCGCGATAATCTCGTTTGCTTCCGTGATCTTCTTGTTACCAGCCTCGATCTCGGCGTTCTTTTTCTTCAGCTCTTCAAGCTTCGCTTTGTCTTCCGCGCTGCCGCCGGATGAACCTGAGCCTGAGTTACCACCCGCGGCCGGAGGAGTTGGTGAACCACCACCAGCGGCCTTGATCTCGTCAAACGTGAATCGCTTGCCGTCGCCGGGAGTCACCGTGATCTCGCACGGGACCTCGCGTCCGGCTTTCACGCCGGGCACAAAGTTTGGTGCTGCGGTCGGATGGCTCGCAGCTACTGTGTACGTGCCGATGAACGGTAGTCCGGCAAAAACAAACTCACCTTTTTTATTGGTCTTAGTGTTGTATTTCGCGGTCATGTCCGTCCGGAAGACGTCGATTTGCGCGTCAGCCAGGGGAACCTTTTGGCCGTCAGCCTGCTGCATCCAAACGTGACCGCGCAGCTCGCCGACCTGGGCGACTGCAGTCAAAGAAGCGGATGCAACGAGAATGGCTACCGCTAGCGCTCCGAGAAAATGTTTGCCAATCATGTTAAAGATTCCTCCGTCGTGTCTGCGAACAGCGTTCTAGGATGCGCTCACGCAGTTTGCTGGTTGTAATAATTAATCACCCTGAGAGTGACCTAAAATTAATAAGCAAAACGACTACTGTCAAGCAGGTAAGGGATGGGATCGGGGGCGCCCGCCTCGCGAAATGCCCGCAGCCGCAGGGCGCACGAATCGCAGTTTCCACACGCCAGTTCCGACTCTCTGTAGCAGGACCAGGTCAATTCGAGCGGCGCGCCGAGCTCGATTCCTCGCTGGACGATCTCGGATTTTCGCATCGCGATCACGGGTGTTTGGATCGTGATGCGTGTTTCGGGTTTGGTGCCAATATCGAGCACGTTTTGAAATGCGTCGTAAAACTCGGGACGGCAGTCGGGATAGCCCGAGGAGTCTTCGGCTACGGCGCCGATGTAGATGGCTGTCGCGTTGATAACTTCGCCCCAGCTCACGGCGGCTGCGAGCAGGTGTGCGTTTCGAAAAGGGACGTAGCTCGAGGGAATTCCCGGGGCTGAAAGATCGGCTTTTGTTACAGGAATGCGGTCGTCTGTCAGCGATGAGCCACCGATCTTTGCGAGGTGTTCGAGTGAGATCACGAGGCGCTGTTTTACCTCGAAATGATCGGCGAGCGCTTCGAATGCTTCGCGCTCACGTTTCTCTGTGCGCTGGCCATACAAGGCGTGCAGGAAGGCAAGCTCGTCGTTCTCTTCCCCCGCGATTGCGGCTGTGACGCAGGAGTCCATGCCGCCGGAGACGAGGCAGATGGCGAGCTGTGGTCCATCGTCTTCGATCAATGTTTCTAAGACTTCGGTTTCGATCTCCTGTGAGCCGCCCATTACACTCCTTTGACGTCCGGGCCCCAGATGTATTTGTGCAGTTGTAGCTGCATGCGCACGTTCAATCCGCTGCTCGCGATCCAGTCTGCAAGTTGTTGCAGATCTATTTGACCCCACGCGGGCGAGATCAGGATCGCTTTCGTTCGAGCTTCAAGATCTTTTTGTTTGATCAAATTCTTTGCGTAGAGCCAGTCGCCTTCGTCAGCGATGACGAATTTCACTTCGTCTTTATCTGCGCGCAGGCGATCGAGATTTGACCAGTCGTTGCGAGGCTCTTCACCGGAAGCGGGACATTTGATGTCGAGAATAACTCTCGCGCGTGGATCTACGTTCGTGGTTGAGACGTAGCCGCCGGTTTCGATCAGGACTTCGTAACCGTCGTCGCAGAGTCGCGTGATTAACTGGAATGCTTCTTTCTGAGCGAGTGGCTCGCCGCCTGTGACCTCGACCAGTTTGCAGCCGAAGGCTTTGACCTGGTCCATGATGTTGTCGATCGAGTAGTGGTCGCCGCCGGTGAAGGTGTATTCGCTGTCGCACCAGACACAGCGCATCGGGCAGCCCGTCAGACGCACAAACGTGCAGGGCCGTCCGGCGTGTGTCGACTCGCCCTGGATCGAGCGAAAAATCTCTGTGACGCGCAACATTCGTTGTAGTTCCCGAATCTACATCAAATGACCGCCAAGGTGGTAGGATTGGCCACGGATTAACGCGGATCAAAGCGCGGATTGCGACGTGAATTCCGAAGTCGAAAAGTTACTGAACGAAGGTGCAGGGCGGATGCTGGCGCGGGCGAGTGATAGTCGTTCGCTCACGCGCGAGTCGCTCGTGCCGCGCATTACGTCTGCCGTCGAGAAGTATCTATTAAAGGACGAGCCGAACACACCGCACGCTGAAATCACAAAATTCATCGACGAGCTACAGGCCGACGACCTGTGCCTGATCATCGCCTGTGAACGTGGCGACGAAAACGCCTGGACAGATCTCGTCGAGCGATTCACCGCGACTGTCCGTTCCGCCGCCCGAACAGCAAGTACAAACGAAGACGCCGCCGAAGATCTCGCGCAGTCGATCTGGGCTGAGCTCTACGGCCTGCGCACACGCAAGGACGGCATGCCCGCCAGCAAGCTCGCTTACTACTCCGGCCGCGGCTCGCTTGCCGGATGGCTGCGTGCCGTCGTGGCCCAGCTTGCCGTCGATGTGTTTCGCAAGCAGTCGCGCCTCGTCCAAACAGAAGAAGACACGGATCTCGAGCGGCTCGCGCGCGTCGCGGAAGGGCAGCCGATCGTTGCCGGCGTCCCGACCCCCGAAGAGTCGATATCAAATCGATTCGCGCAAACTGACATGCAACAAGCGCTGCACCAGTCCGTTCAAGAGTTGCCCGCGGAAGATCGTCTGTTAGTAAAACTTTATTATTTCGACAACCTGCGTTTGCGCGAGGCGGGCGCGGTGCTGGGTGTTCACGAGGCAACCGCAAGCCGTCGTCTGACGCGAATTCAGACTGATTTGCGCAAGCGTGTGACGAAGATCCTCGTTGATGAACGTGGTTGGACACAGGCAGAAACTGAACGTTCGTTCGCGGAGGTGGCGCAACATTTGGACACCGATTTGGAGTCGATTCTGAGCAAAGAAGCCGCGGATCTGAGCAGATAAAACTATGCAAGCGGTGACGATAAATACGTTCTTTAATAGACAGAGATGAAACAGGAAACAAACAACGAGATGGATCTGTTGCTGCGGCGGCTCGGACGGCGTGACGAGACAGCCGTGTCTGAGGTAAACCATCTCGATGCTGACGAGCTCAGCGCCTATGCAGAGAATGTGTTGCCGGCAGCGGCGCGTGCGCGTTATACGGCGCATATCGCCGACTGCTCGCGGTGTCGTGAGCTTGTCGTGCAACTGAGCGCGTCGGCTGGTGTCGTTGTTGCAACAGAGAGTGCCAAGGCGGCAGAGCTGTCTGGATGGAAAAAGTTTTTAGCGAGTCTGTTCACACCGATGGTTTTGAGATATGCGGCGCCGGCGCTCGGGTTGATTGTGGTTGCCGCGATCGGGTTTGTGATGTTGCGTAGTAATCAACCGGGGGCGTCGGACGTAGCGCAGGTAACCAACAATGAACAGAAGTCAGCGGCTCCTCCCCCGACATCGCCTGAAGCAGGTATCACTCACAGTTTCGGAAACCCTGCGGCGAGCCCTGAAGGCTTTCGCGACAAACAACAAGCGCGTGGTCCACAGGCCGAATCTGCTCCTGCTCCCGTTCAAAACGCTGCGCCGGCCGCCTCAAATGTACAAGCGGAAGCTTCGAAAGACGTAGCCGCCGCGCAGCCAAAGCCTGACGCACAAACGACCGTAGCGAATGAGCCGCCTCCAGCGCCTAAAGCGTCCGCCACGCCCACTCCTCAAGAGAGCCCGCGCAACGAGGCGGAAGTAACCAGCAAAGAAGTCCGTGAACTGCCCGCAGCAGCGCCGTCGGCAGGAAAAACGCTCCGCGGTGCAGAGTATCGTGAAGATAGAGACAAGGATACGCGGGCGCGTAAATCCGCCGGTATAGCGACTACGCAAGGCGCGGGGTCGGCGAACATGCAACCTGACGGAGTCGACATGAGTGCCAGCACAAAGACGGTCGCTGGTCGTCGTTTTCGGAAACAAGGTGGGGTCTGGATCGACACTGCTTACGACTCTTCGAAAAACGTTGTGACCGTAACGCGGAACTCAGAACAATATCGCGGCCTCGTCGGCGACGAGCCTGCGATCAAAACCATTGCCGACACACTCGATGGCGAGATCATCGTCGTCTGGAAGGGCCGCACCTACCGCATCCATTAAACTTAATTAAGCCGCGGATGAACGCGAATAAACGCAGATCTGCGTTCACCCGCGTTCATCCGCGGCTTACTTTAATGTTAAAGTTACCGCATTGGAGGTCCTATGTATTGTCCTACCTGCGGTAACGAGATAAGTGTCGAACTCAAGTACTGCAATCGCTGCGGCGCCAACTTAACGTTACCCGCGACGAGCGCGCCGTTGATGCTCGCGCCGCCGAAGCTGATTGTCCCCAGTATCATTCTTGGAATAACGATCCTTGGTGGGCTGGGTATCATCTTCGGCAGCGCGACGGAATTGGCCCGCCAGGGAATGAACTGGGCAGCAATCGTCTGGATGCTGCTGTTCAGCTCGGCAACACTGTTCGGCTGCGTTGGTCTGCTGATCCGCTTCCTCACGAAGATGATGACATGGCAGCGCGAGATCGCTCCGCCGCAGCCTAGACAATCATTCACTGATCGACCGGCAACGCCTCACCTGCCGCCGCACAGGGAACCGGTTGGCAGCGTTACTGAAAACACCACACGCACGTTTGCTCCCGTCTACAGAGAACCAGCCGATAGAGGAACACGCTAAACAGATCACCATGAAGCTTCGAAATCAACTTTACCGAGTGTTTCAAAGCGTAATGATTTTTCTACTGGCGGCAAACATGGGAGTGGTTGCGACCCAAACCAGACAACCTGCACGAAGACTTGCGCCAGTTCGCAACCGCGCGATCTCGAACATCGTGCGCGAGATCGATGCGCGCAACATCGAAGCGACGATCAGAAAGCTTGTCTCGTTTGGCACGCGCAACACGTTGTCAGAACAGAACGATCCGAAGCGTGGCATCGGTGCTGCGCGTGACTGGTTGTACGCGGAATTTCTCAAAGCCGCTGAAGCGTCGAATGGTCGTATGACAGTCGAGAAGCAGTCGTACGAGCAGGCGAAAGCCCAGCGTGTTCCTCAGCCGACGATCATCACCAACGTAGTCGCGACGTTGAAAGGATCGCAACCCGAGGCGACTGATCGGATCTACGTCGTCAGTGGTCACTACGACTCGATGTGCAACTCGCCCACCGATGCGAAGTGTGACGCGCCCGGCGCAAACGACGATGCGTCAGGAACTGCTGCGGTGCTCGAGATGGCGCGCGTGATGGCGAAGTATGAGTTTGACGCCACAATCGTTTTCATGGCGGTTGCGGGTGAAGAGCAGAGCCTGCTTGGCTCAACACATTTCGCGGAACAGGCAAAACAGAAAAACTGGAACGTCGATGCGATGTTCACGAACGACATCGTCGGTAATACGCTCGGCGGCAACGGCGTACGCGATAGAAGTCAGGTGCGTGTGTTCTCGGAAGGCGTGCCGTCAAATGAGACTCCGGCGGAGGCAACGACGCGGCGCAGTGTTGGTGGTGAGAGTGATTCAGCGTCGCGGCAACTGGCGCGGTTTATTAAAGAGACTGGCGATGCGTTTGTGCCGCAGTTCAAAGTGATGATGATTTATCGTCGCGATCGATACGGGCGCGGCGGCGATCACATTCCGTTTCTGGAGCGCGGTTATCCGGCGGTGCGGTTCACGGAGGTAAACGAAGAGTTCCGGCACCAGCATCAGAACGTACGCGTTGAGAATGGCGTGCAGTTTGGCGACCTGCCGGAGTTTGTTGATTTTACGTACGTGGCGAACGTGGCGCGCGTGAACGCGGCCTCTCTCGCGGCGCTTGCGTGGGCGCCGTCAAGACCGAAGGGTGTAACCATCGTGGCGCAGCGATTGTCTAACGATACGGAGCTACGTTGGGAGGCCAACAAGGAGCCTGATTTGGCTGGTTACGAGATCGTCTGGCGCGAGACGACGGACGCCGTCTGGACGAACTCGAAACCGGTCGGAAACGTGACGAGTTTTACGATGAAAGGAATGTCGAAGGACAACTACTTCTTCGGGGTACGGTCGATAGATAAGGACGGGAACAAGAGTCCTGTCACCTATCCGCGCCCGCAGCAGAGGAACAATTAGCCACGGATTACACGGATTTTAAGACCAACCTCCCGGGTCCTGCGTCTAATTCAACATGAAAAAGATAGTCGCATTAATGCTACTTGTGCTGCTGACGCAGCCGCTTCTCTTCGCCCAAAAGAAGCCGAAATCATTAACTGAAGAACAGCACATCATCCACGTGCTGAACCGGCTCGGCTTCGGCGCGCGGCCGGGCGACGTCGAGCGCGTGAAGGCGATGGGTGTCGAAAAGTACATCGAGCAGCAACTGAATCCGGAGAAGATCACAGACACAGTTGCCGAGAATAAGGTTAGCGAGCTGTCCATTTTGAGCATGTCCACGGCGGAGCTCTACGAAAAGTATCCGCAACCCGGCCAACTGCTGCGACAGCTTCAGGCGCGCGGCATGTTGCCCGCGGAAATGTCAGCAGACGACGCGCAGAAGAACAATCAGAATGCGAATCCGCTCGAGAATGAAAAATACCGCAAAGTAATCCAGGAGTATTACCGCGATAACGGTTTGCAGCGGCCGCAACGCATCATCGACGAGCTGCAAGCGTCGCGAATTCTCCGCGCGGTTTACAGCGAGCGACAGCTTCAGGAAGTGATGGTCGATTTTTGGACCAACCACTTTAACATCTTCGCAAACAAAGGCGCCGATCGCTGGTTGCTGCCGGCTTACGATCGCGACACGATTCGTCCGAACGCGATGGGTAAGTTTTTGACGTTGCTACAAGCCACGGCGCAGAGCCCGGCGATGCTCTTTTACCTCGACAACTTTCAGAGCGTGAGTCCGAATGCGAACCAGCGACGTGGTCCACTGCAACAGCTTCGACCGCAACAGCCTCAGCAACAGCGACGCGGCATCAACGAAAACTACGCGCGCGAGCTGATGGAGCTGCACACGCTCGGTGTCGACGGCGGCTACATGCAGAAAGACGTGCAGGAAGTTGCGCGCTGCTTTACCGGCTGGACCATCTTTCAACCACGCGGTGGCGCTGCGGCTGTGAATGCAATGATGGGTGAAGCGGGCCGTCGCAATGCCGGCACGTTCTTCTTCAACGCGCGCGTGCATGACGACGGCGAGAAGACGGTACTTGGTCAAAAGATTCCCGCAGGCGGTGGCATGAAAGACGGTCTGATGGTGCTCGACATCCTCGCGCATCATCCGTCGACCGCGAAATTCATCGCGACGAAGCTCGTGCGACATTTCGTTTCGGACACGCCGCCGCCGAGTCTCGTCGATCGCGTCGCAGCCGCGTTCACGAAGAGCGACGGTGACATTCGCGAGACGCTCAGGGCGATCTTCTTCTCGAAAGAGTTCAACTCGACGGAAGCTTATCGCGTGAAGATCAAGCGGCCGTTTGAGCTGGTCGTTAGCGCGATCAGAACGCTCGGCGCGGACACGAATGGTGGACCAGGCACGCACCAGTGGATCGCGCGCATGGGCGAGCCGCTCTACGGGTTTCAAACCCCGAATGGTTATTCGGACGCGGCTGAGAGCTGGGTCAACACCGGCGGGCTGCTCGAGCGCATGAACTTCGGACTCGCGCTCGCAAGCAATCGCGTGCAGGGAACGAAGGTCAGTCTTGCGAAGAAAGGGGAGCAGGCGAAGGTGATGGATGAGTATCTAAAGACGCTTCTGGCGGGAGACATCTCAGCGTCGACGCGTGAGGCGTTGTTGAAGCAGCTCGAGCCATCGGATCCGGTGACGAAAGTTGTTGGGTTGATCCTCGGGACGCCGGAGTTTCAAAGGCAATAATTATGAACCGCAGATTTTTTCTCAAATCAGGCAGCATCGCACTCGCGAGCGTTGGCATGTCGCTATCCGCGCCGTCGTTTCTCGAGCGCATCGTGCTCGGCAATACGCCCGGCGGCAAACGCAAGACACTGATCGCGATCTTTCAGCGTGGCGCGGTCGATGGACTCAACGTCGTCGTGCCGTTTGGCGAATCGGATTACTACTCGTCGCGGCCCTCGATCGCGATACCGAAGCCCGGCGACACTGACGGCGCGATCAATCTCGACGGCTTCTTCGGTCTGCATCCGTCGATGAGCGCGTTCAAACCGTTGTGGGACTCGAAGCGCCTCGCGATCATTCACGCCTCCGGCTCGCCCGATAACACGCGCTCGCACTTCGACGCGCAGGACTACATGGAGTCGGCAACGCCGGGCCGGAAGTCCACGAGTGACGGCTGGCTGAATCGTTATCTACAGAGCAAGCAGGATCCGCAAGAGTCGCTGTTTCGCGCAGTGTCGATGACGAAGACGATGCCGCGTGTGTTGCAGGGAAGCGCGTCTGCGGTGGCGATGTCGAACCTGTCAGACTTTGCGATCCGCGCGGGCAAGTCGTCAGCAAATTTGCAGGGCGGCTTCGAAGCGATCTACGCGCGCGAGACTAACGACCGCCTGGCGGGCATGGGACGCGAGACGTTTGAAGCAGTCAACTACCTTAAGAAGGCAAACCCCGCGCAGTATCAACCGGAGAATGGCGCTCAGTATCCGCGCAATCCGTTTGGCACTTCGTTGTTGCAGATCGCGCAGCTCATCAAAGCAGGTGTCGGTTTGGAAGTCGCGTTTACAGACATCGGTGGTTGGGACACGCACGTGAACCAGGGCAATTCGCGTGGGCAACTGGCGAATCTGCTGCAGCAGTTCAGCAGCGGCATCGCGGCGCTTTACCAGGACCTGGGCCAGCGCATGGATGACGTCGTGGTGTTGACGATGTCGGAGTTTGGCCGGACTGTGCGTGAGAACGGCAACCGCGGCACCGATCACGGGCATGCGAATGCGATGTTTGTGTTGGGGAATGGCGTGAAAGGCGGAAAGGTTTACGGGCAGTGGCCCGGGCTCAAGAGCGATCAGCTTTACGAGGGACGTGATCTCGCGTTGACGACTGACTTCCGAGACGTGTTCGGCGAGATCGCCACGCGCCACCTTGGTAGCAAAGACGCGAAATCAATATTCCCAGGTTATTCACTAAGCGCCGCAAAGTTCAAAGGCTTTCTCAGTTAGCCACAAAAAGCACAGAAGGCACAAAAATGATTTGTGCTTTTGGTGCCTTTTGTGGCTACCAACGTACGCGGCCGAAGCGATTGATCACATACAACATAAACCCTGCGATCACTGACACTGTGACCGCGAGGGTGAACGCTTCATTATCTCTTCCCGCCTGCACCGCATCGTAGATCGCGACCGACGCGGTCTGCGTCTTCCCCGGAATGTTCCCCGCGATCATGATCGTTACTCCGAAATCTCCGAGCGCGCGTGCAAACGCGAGTGCCGTCGCCGCCAGCACACCCTTCGCCGCGAGCGGCAACGTCACGCGAAAGAAGATCCGTCGATTATTCAACCCGAGCGTGCGCGCCGCCCCCTCAAGATCCGTGTTCACACCTTCAAACGCAGCGCGCAAACTCTTCGTCACTAACGGCAGCGCGTGAATCGATGCCGCGATGATCGCGGCAGTGACTGTGAACGTCAGTCGAATCCCGAGTGTGCGATAGAGAAAACCTCCAATCGCCGAGCGCGTGCCGAGCAACACCAGCAGGTAATAACCGAGCACAGTCGGCGGCAACACGAGCGGGAGCGTGACGAGTGCATCGACGAGGTTGCGGCCGGGAAATCGCTTGCGGGCGAGCAACCATGCGAGCCCCGATCCGGCGATCAATGCGATCAGCGTAGCTGCCGTGGCTACGGCGAACGAAAGCCTAATGGGAAACCAGTTGATCACGGGTGTCTCGCAGCATGATACAAGAAAACAGTGTCCCGACAATTATCCCGCACAGGTCCCACTGCAGATCGGTGGCAGTGTCGTAAGGTCCCCAGATGCGGTGGCCGCCGAAGTAGATCTCATCCCACAGCTCGATGATCTCGTAGACCGCAGACAGGCTGAACACGATCGTCGCTGCGAAGAACGCGGTGAGTCTCAGTGGCAGCCGGTAGCCGAGTTGTTGCAGCACACGGCTTGTGAGCCAGACGATGATCGGGCTGACAAGCACCTGGACCATCATGTGTGCAAACTCGTCGTAATGCATTGGCCCAAACTTCTCCCCGTACATGCGAAAGAAGTTTCCGAGTGCATCGACTTGCAATGCGAGAAAGACGAGCGCCAGGAGTGTGATCGGAATTTGAATGTTGAGACGAATGCGGACGTATGAATAAAACAACGTGAGAAAGATGATGACAAAGATCGTGTTGAAGGCGAGCGAGAGATAACACATCTTCGTGAGGAAGGCGGCGCCCGCAACTAAGGTAATCATCACCGCGGGTATTTCGAGATAGCGCGTGATTGATCGCGTACCCGGCGCGACCGCGCTCGGTTCTGTATAATCGCTCATGTGACGATCCTTAATCCAAAGGTTTTGCGATTCGAGTCGTTGCCTTCCACCAACACCGAGCTCGCGCGACTCGCGTCTGAGGGCGCGGCGGAAGGCGTGTCGATTGTTGCGGATGAGCAAACTGCGGGCCGGGGTCGTTTGCAGCGGGCGTGGTCGTCGCCGAAGGGGGCGGGACTCTACTTCAGCATCCTTTTGCGGCCCACAACACGGCCGAATTACTGGCCTTTGATTACGTTTATGGCTGCGCTCGCGGTCGGCGACGCGCTGCGCGAGGCGTGTGGACTTGAGACTGATATCAAGTGGCCCAACGACATTCTTTCAGGTGAAAGAAAAATCTGCGGGATACTGGCGGAGGCGATCGATACTCCAGGCGGGCGTGCCGTGATACTCGGGATCGGCATTAACCTGACTGAGGGCGCCTTTCCACCTGAGCTTGCGGATGTGGCGACGTCCGTGTCTGAGGCGAGTGGCCGTACGGCCGATCGCGAGCAGATACTCGCTGCTTTATTGACGGCTCTGTCACACTGGTATTCGCTCTTTAACGACCCCGCCCAGATCATCGATGCGTGGTCCAACCACTCTTCTTATGCGATCGGCAAGCTGGTCCAGGTGAGTAACGGCGACGACGTTTGGCAGGGGATCACCGCCGGCGTCGAACCCGACGGCGCCCTGCGCCTCCGCACCTCGAGTGGCGAGATGAAAATCGTAAGAGCAGGAGACGTATATAGAATTCGATCCTCCACGGTACAACTGTAGGGTGGCCCTCTGTGGCCACCCGTGCGTGGAATTCCAGACACGGGTGGCCACGGAGGGCCACCGTTTTCAATCGATTTCATTCGACTAACATGCGCGTTATCTTAAATACATTTCGTTCGTTCGGCGACATTCATCCCTACATGGCGATTGCGCTCGAGTTGCAGCGCCGCGGTCACACGCCTGTCATCGCAACCATGGAAGGCTATCGCGAAATAATCGAAGGCGCGGGCTTGCAGTTTGCTCCCGTCCGCCCCGACGTCGCCACACCCAAAGAACAAGGCACAGAACTCGTCGAGAAAATCATGGAGCCGAAGACCGGCCCACGTTTCCTCACCGAAGAACTGATCTTCCCAGCCGTGCGCGACAGTTACGCCGACTTGCTCAAAGCAGTCGAAGGCGCCGATCTCCTCATCACCCATCCAGCCGCGCCTGCTGGCCCACTCCTCGCTCGCAAAACCGGCATACCGTGGATCTCGACAGTGCTTGCGCCTCTATCTTTCTTCTCGTCTTACGATCCGCCAGTGCCACCTTACTGGCAATGGACCAGAAAGCTGAGCCTGCTTGGTCCAGGCGTGATGGGGTTCTTCCTCGGCGTGATGAAGAACACTTACAAAGCGAAAGCCGTCACCACATTCCGCGACGAGCTCGGACTCGAAAACACCGGAAACCCGATGTTCGAAGGCCAGCACTCACCAACACTCGTGCTCGCCTTGTTCTCCGAGTTATTCGGTCAACGACAACCCGACTGGCCGACGCAAACCGAGATCACTGGCTTCTGTTTTTACGGCGGCAATCACGACGTCGAGATTCCGATCGAGCTCACGCGCTTTCTGGACAACGGCGCGCCGCCGATCGTGTTCACACTCGGATCTTCAGCGGTGTGGGTCGCGCGTGATTTTTACGAGGAAAGCATTCGAGCAGCAAAGCGTCTTGGGCGCCGCGCGGTGTTACTCATCGGCGACGAGCGCAACCTGCCACGCGCCCTTCCCGAAGGAATCATTGCGCTCGATTACGTGCCGTATCAAACGTTGCTGCCGAAGGCTTGTGCCGTGGTCCATCATGGCGGTGTCGGTACGACTTCTCATGGCTTGCTCGCAGGTGTGCCAACACTGATCGTTCCTTTCGCTTTCGATCAATCAGACAACGCGGAACACGCACGCAAAGTCGGTACGAGCCGCACTTTGTATCGCGATAAGTACGTGGCGACGCGAGTTGCAAGTGAGCTTGATGAGCTACTGAGGCAGCCCGCGTATGCTCGCCGCGCGATGGAAGTCGGTCAGCGCTTAAAGCAGGAGAACGGGCCGGCACGTGCGGCAGATCTGATCGAGGAAGTCCTGTCTGGAACACGAAATCGTACAGAGGAAGCCGTCTATGCTACTGGCGATTGATGCCGGCAACACCAACATCACTCTGGGCCTGTTTCGCGAGCAGAAGCTGATCGTGCAGTGGCGACTGCTCACCGCGCGCGAGAGAAGTGCTGAGGACTACGGCTCAGATGTGCAGGAGCTCTTCGAGCGCTCCAACATTGATCGCAAGCAGGTGCACGGCATCGTGATCGCGTCGGTAGTGCCGCAGTTGGACCAGGCGCTCAAGCAGGTGTGTGAGAGTTATCTTGAGCTGACGCCGTTATTTCTGAATCACACCACTGACACGGGATTGAAAATCGTCTACGACTCGCCTGCAAATGTTGGCGCAGACAGGATCGCCGATGCTGTTGCGGCAGCAGCAAAGTATGGCGTGCCCTGCATCGCGGTGGACTTCGGAACAGCGACGACATTCAACGTCGTCAACGCAGCGAATGAATATATCGGTGGTGCGATTGCGCCGGGCATCATGATCGCTGCTGAAGCGCTGTCCGCGCGCGCTGCAAAACTGCCGCGCGTCGAGATCAAGCCCCCACCGAGCGCAATCGGATCGTCAACAGTCTATGCGATGCAATCGGGACTTTATTACGGTTACGCTGGTTTGGTGGATCGTGTGCTGGAGCGGATGATTACAGAGTTGCAGGTGAAGCCGCGCGTGATTGCAACCGGTGGCCTGGCGCACCTCCTCGCCGGTTCCTCGAAATTGATTGAAGTGATCGACGAAACACTTACGCTCGACGGCTTGCGACTGGTTTACGAGCGCAACAAATCTTGAACTACTTCAACTACTTCACCGAAATCGAAGACGCATTCGTCCGCCGGCGTGGCAAGCACCTGTTTCTGAGTCCCATGGATTGGGCGTTGATGGAGACCTGGAAACAGCAGGGCATTCCGTTGCACATCGTGCTGCGCGGCGTTGAGAAGTCGTTTGACTCGTACGAAGCGCGGCCACGCAAGCGCACGGTGAAGACGCTGCTTTATTGCCAGGAAGAAGTTGAAGCGCAGTATGCGGAGTGGGTGGAGGCACACGTCGGTTCGGCAACGGCCGCATCGGAACCTGAATCAGAGAAGACTCCGTTCTCGTTTGCGGCAGTCACTGAGCACCTGCAGCGCAATCGACAGGCTTTGTCTGAGCTTGCGCGATCGCGAAAGCAGGAAGACGATCTCTCCGAAGCGCTCGCACGCGCCGTGGGCTTGCTCGCTGACATTGAAAAAGACTTTGCGAGCGGTGCCACCTTCGACACGCGCAAGCTCGAAGACTCGCTGACGGGTCTCGAGCGACTGCTGAACGACTCGATGCTCTCGGTCGCGAGTTCGACCACCCTGGACGAGTTGAAAAAGGGTGTGAAGGATCAGCTCAAACCGTACAAAGCACAGATGGACGCGGCGGTTTACAAACAGACTTTCGACAACCTGCTATTGAAGAGTCTGCGAGAGCAGTTTGCCGTTCCGCGCCTCAGCCTCTTTTATGTTTAGCCACGGATTTACACGGATGGAGACGGATCAGGGGCTTGAAGTTGAGATTGAACGAATTCTTCCCGGTGGGATGGGGCTGGCCCATGCTGGTGGGAAGACTGTCTTTGTCTCGCTTGCGGCGCCTGGAGATCGCGTGCGCGTTCGTGTCGAACGAGAGCAGGGCAACGTTCTGTTTGCCTCGATAGTTGAGATCATCACGCCGTCGCCGGTCAGAATCGAGCCGCCGTGCCCGTACTTCGGTCGTTGTGGTGGTTGCGACTTTCAGCAACTCACTTACGAAGCTCAGCTCGCCGCGAAGTCGGAGATGATTCGCGACTGCCTGCATCGCATCGCGCGTCTTGAAGATGTTCCTGAGATCGTTGTCACGCCTTCGCCCAACGACTGGCGCTATCGCATGCGCGCAATGTGGCAGATCGATCAGGACGAGCGCACGGTTGGTTATTACGAGCGGGGCTCGAGACGTGTTTGCGACGTGGTTGACTGTGCGGTGCTGCGGCCCGAGTTGCAGGCGAAGCTCGAACAGGTGCGTGCGACTGAATGGCACCAGTTTCCACCTGATTTGAAGCATTTGGATGTGGTGGCGGGTGAAGATGGGGTGTCGTTCGCGCCGTCGTTTGCTGATTTCGAGACGCGTGAGTTGAGTTTGACGGTTCGCGGCGAGATTTATCACTACAACGCGGAGTCGTTCTTTCAGATCAACCCCTCACTGCTCGAACCATTGATCGACTTTGCTCTCGGCGAGGCATCCGGCGAGAGCGCGCTCGATCTTTATAGTGGCGTTGGTCTGTTCACATTGCCGTTATCGCGGCAATTTAAAAAGGTGGTCGCGGTCGAATCGAATCCGACCGCCGTACGCTTTGCACGTCGAAACTTACAGAACACTAACGCGCGCGTGATTGCAGCAGGTGTTGCTGAGTGGATCAGAAGCACGCCACTACGTGAAGTCGATTTCATCCTCCTCGATCCACCGCGAGCCGGCGCTGAATCCGCGGTGATAAAAGGCATCCTCGATCTCCGTCCGCCACAAATCTCTTACGTCTCATGCGACCCCGCGACGCTCGCCCGCGACCTCAAGAAGCTCTTCGCAGGCGGCTACAAAATCCATTCAATCCGCGGCTTCGATCTCTTCCCGCAGACTCACCACGTCGAGACAGTCGTGCGTCTGGTAGTGTCTTAATTTGAAGTCGGGAAAATGCTGAGGGCTATTCCTTCCAAAATCGCGGGGTGCCTAGTCCGCCTATGTAGGCGAACAAAGCCGTTACGATAGCGGAGAGTATGGAAAAGCCAAGGGTTTCTTTTCCGTTAGCCGCAAGGTAGATTCCGGCAGTTATGCCGCCTATGACTACCACTATCGAGGCAACGAGAATGGGCCAGCACATTGAGCGCACAGAACGGCTCTGCTCAACATCAAGCTTGTGCCTTTCAATTTCAAGCTCATGCTTCCTGTTATTCTCAATGTCTTCAACCTCAAGCTTACGCATGAGAAACGTAAGCCTGTTATCCTGTTCGAGTTGCGCCGTTTGAGCTGCCAGTCGGTACGTTTCGGGATCAATTCTAGGACTAGCGCCCTCGCGGATAATACCGATCAAGGTTTCACGGATAAGGTTTTGCGGGACGTGTTCAAGCAGCGCCTCGACAGCTTCTTCGCTTTTCTCTAAGGCTTTGGCGTCTCCGTTATCTTCGGGAGGGTCGGGCGGTTCAGGAGGTGTAGGTGGGTCAGGGGGAGGCTTTTCGCTCATCGTGAATCTTTGTACTGTTGGAGATCGACTATCAGTCGTTCATAGAACCGCTCCCAAATACGCTGTATTCGGCTGCGGTAATACTGTTCCTTTTCTGCCTTTGAATCGTAAACCTTTACTTTCCAGTGTTCGCCACAATGTAACTCTTCAATGGTCACAAGCGCACTCGGATTCTTGGCTCTTTCAGCCCTGTATTGCTCAACCGCTCTCCTTGGTTCGAGGCAGCTTTCTGCCTCATCATAGGAGGGGTACTCCAATACACTAGATGCAGCTTTGTCCAATACGCCAGACATGATTTTTGCGCCTCTTTCCAGAGATGCCTTAAACTATGGGCTGAGCCGACTTCCAGATCTGTTCAGCCCCTTATTTGATGCTCCCCTTAGACAATACGGCCAGCGTCAGTTTGACACGTCTAAGGACCGTCTTTTGGGGAACAATGCCAATTCCAACGAAATTTCAAATCACCCTTGTAAATTAGGGATATTCGTTCCGCCGTACAGCGTTATTTTAGCATGCGCTGTAAAAATTTGCGCAAGGAATCTTGCCAAAAAAGATTTTTCTGAAAACTTTTTTCTGAAAACTTTTTTCGCCCCAGACATAACGTAACACAAAAAGTGTTGACAGCAAGGACTAAATGTAATACATTTAGTGCATGGCAAATATTCTTCCCAGAGACAAACAGATCGCGGTAGTTAGTATACTGGCCGAAGGTTCGAGCATTCGGGCCATCGAGAGAATTACGGGCATTAACCGTAATACGATTATGAATCTAGGCGTTCGTGTTGGGCAAGGTTGCGCGAAGATTCTCGATGCCAAGATGCGTGGTCTAACTTGTCATTTCCTGCAATTCGATGAAATCTGGGGTTTCATCGGCAAGAAGGAAAAGCACCGCTTGATTAACGACGATCCGTCCCTTGGTGACGTGTGGACGTTCTGCGCGATTGATGCCGAGACTAAGCTCGTCCCGGCGTTCAAAGTAGGCAAGCGCAATCACATGACCGCTAATGCATTTGTTGGCGACGTTGCTTCACGTTTGAAGAATCGCCCGCAGATTTCCAGCGATGGTCTGCGCGCTTACGTGGAAGCGGTAGAGAACGGTTTCGGCATGAACGTGGACTACGGCATGATTATCAAAAACTATGGCGTAGACAAAGGCGAGCACCATCAAGAGCGCCGCTACAGCGCACCGGAAGTAACCTCAATGGAAAAGATGGTGGTCATGGGCCAACCGGACATGGATCTCGTTTCTACCAGTCACATCGAGCGACTGAACGGAACCACGCGCTTGCACATGCGCCGCTTGACGCGACTCACCTATGCGTTCAGCAAGAAGCTTGAAAACTTCGAAGCGGCTGTGGCGCTACACTTCGCTTACTACAATCTTGTACGCTCTCACGGTTCACTGAAAATGACGCCCGCGATGATGGCCGGAATTGAAAAGAGTTTTTGGAGCGTGGGCGATTTAGTTGAGGCTGCGCTGTGACATACATCGAAGAATTACAAGACGCGATCAGGCATCTCTACAACGCGGAGCCAACGTATGTTGAGACTGTGCCTGTTACTGAAAAATTCCAGGGGCAAATAGTCTGGGATGGTGAGGTTGAAGTGTTCGATCTAAGCGACTCGAATCGAGTCTATGCGTGGGCGTATGAAACCGATCAGGTGGATGATCCAAAGCGCACGGTGACGGTGTTACATATTCCACCCGTCACATCACCGGAATTAGCAGTCAGAGCAGCAATCGTAAAGAACTATCGTGAACAACAAGAAAAGCACTAAGAAACTCGGTAGACCAAAGCTTCCCAAAGGCGCGGCCAAGGGCCGGATTGTGCCCGTTCGTTTGAGTGACGAAGAATTAAAAATATTCACGAAAGCGGCGAACGCAAGCGAGCATAAAACCTTGTCTGGCTGGATACGTCACAGTTTGAGGGAAGCGGCGACAAGGTGAGGTTGTCGCCAAGGTGGGATTAGAAATTGATGCCTAACGCTTTCAGCATCTCTCCCTCTTCAAACGTCAACCTCCCCTCTACGAGCCTGATAAACAGGTCGAAAGAGCCGTCGTGAAATTCCGTATGCGGAAACAGTACCTCCAGCGCCAAATCAAGGACGTCGATAGCGTGTTGGCACTTGATAGTTTGCGCGTCGAGATAGGCGCGCAGCATCGCGAGCTTAAATCCGAGACTGAGCGCCGAACTGGGATCGTCTTCGTATGGCTCAAAGGCGGCTTTCCAATCATCGACGTCCGTGAGCGACTGCTGTTGTGTGGCATAGTTTGTGGCGTGGTCTGTGACATGGATTGTCACATGGTCAGTGTTAGAATCTTCTTGCATAGTCGTTTCCTTTCGCTTAACAGGCTAGGATTCGGCTGTGTAGGGTCGGCGAGTGTTAACGCACTCGTCGGCCCGCGCCGTTTAGGTGGCGCATCCTACCACTCAACCCGCAGTTTGTTTTGGGGATTTACTCGGAACCTGAAATTAAGACACTACCGTGCGCCTAATCTTGTAAATCCTGTCAAATCCTGTAATCTTGCTCAAACTTACTCACAACAATGCGTCCTCACAGCAGTCTCTTCACTCATCATCCACTCGTCCACCTTGCACTAGCATTCTCTGCGGGCATCTGCACTGCACCTGACTATTCATTCGGCGCGGGCATCATTTGCACATCTTTTGCGGTGACTCTATTCATCAAGTCACGACTAAAGCTGGCCGGGGTAGCGTTGCTATTAGCAGTGTTCTTCACTGGCGCTGTGCTCGCTAACATCGAGCGACGCGCTGACGATTCGCGTCCACTCAAAAATCTCGAAGGCGAGCCGTTAACACTCACAGGCTGGCTCGATGCTCCACGAGAATTCGCTCGCGATCGAGTTCATCTCTCGTTACGCGTCGAGAACGTATCAGGCCGCGTCTCATTACTCGTGCCGCTGCGTGATGCCGCAGCACAAAGCGCATTCAGATCTTTAGAACTTCGCTACGGCACACGCATTCGCATCACCTCTACACTCGATCGCACCGGCAACTACCACAACCCCGGCGTTTCATCACTCGCCGAGTTTCTTGATCGCAACAACTACGACGCCACGGGGATCATTAAAAATGCTGCTGCAATCGAGAGACTCGATAACACGCGCGTATTTCCACCGCTCGCATGGCTCTACGCAGGGCGCTCGCGTCTGCAACAACAAATCCATACTCGCTTCGCACAAGAAACAGCAGGCGTGCTCGACGCTGCGTTGCTCGGCAATCGCTATTACCTCTCACCTGATGCCTCCGAACGCTTTCGCGAGGGTGGCACGTTTCACGTGCTCGTCATCAGCGGCCTGCATATCAGCTTCATCGGCGCGGTCGTGTTTCTGATCGTGAGGCGCTTAACGAGGCACAGGCTGCTGCAATTCGTGTTGCCAGCAGTGGTTGTCTGGTCTTATTCGATTGCGGTCGGGGCGGACGCTTCAGTTGTGCGCGCCGCGCTGATGTTTACGTTCGCAGGATTCGCGACGATCATCTTCCGGCAATCGCGTACGCTAAATGCGCTGGGCGGTGCGGCGCTGGTGCTGCTGGTTCGCAGCCCGAAAGAGATCTTTGACCCGTCGTTTCAACTGACATTTCTATCGGTGCTCGCGATCGTGGTGATCGCCTGGCCGCTGCTGTCGAGCATGTCGGCAATCGGCGGATGGTATCCGACACGCGCGACGCCTTACCCGCCGGTGTGCTCGCGCGCATTCAAGACGTTTTGCGACGTGCTGTTTTGGCGTGAGCAGAAATGGGCAAAGGAAGTCGAACGAACGACCCACCATTACCGTCTCTTCAAAGCGCCACTCGCGTTATGGCTCGAGCGCTATCATCTGCAGCCAATATTGCGTTACACGTTTGGCGCAATCGTGGTGTCGGCAAGTGTGCAACTGATGCTGTTGCCGCTGATGATCGTCTACTTTCACCGGCTCTCGCTGGCGTCACTCGTGCTGAACATAGTCGTGAGTTTTCTGCTGGCTGTGCTGGTTGTCATTGCGTTAGTGGCGCTGCTGATCGGGCAAGTACCGTTATTCAAGCTCGCCGATGCGATTAACTGGTTGATGGTACACAGCGTCGATCCCTTTTCGAGATTTGACTGGGCCACGTTCCGGCTGCCGGAGTATTCAGGCAAAGCCGCGCTCATCTACGCGGTCTATTACTTACCCCTCCTGATCCTCGTGACCGCCCTCGCGCACTGGCGTCCGCTCGCCCTGCATACGGAACGTTGCTGCAAACTACACGCTCATGTTCTCCCGCTGATATGCGCACAACTACTTATGCTAACCGTTCTCATCCTGCATCCACTCAGCAGTGGCCGCGCGGATAACAAACTCAGGATCGACTTCCTCGACGTCGGACAAGGCGACTCAGCACTCGTAACGATGCCTGATGGAACAACTCTGCTCATCGACGCTGGAGGAATCCCGTTCGATTCAACTCGCCGGATCGGTGAGACAGTCGTCTCGGAATTTCTCTGGTGGCGCGGCTTGAGCGAGATTGATTACGTGCTCGCGACACACCCGGATGCCGATCACATCGACGGACTCAATGACGTTCTCAAAAACTTCCACGTCAGGGCCGCGCTGGTGGCGCGACGTCCCGCTGACGATCCGGAGTTCGCAAAGTTCGCTCAAACACTAGTCCGGACCAACACACACTCCGAGACGATCGAGGCCGGTGATGTGATCCACTTCGGAGCTGTCGTAGTCAGTGTCTTGTGGCCGGGCGCCACCGGTGAGAAGTCAACGAACAATGATTCGATCGTGCTGCAAATACAGTATGGTGAGCGCGCGATCCTGCTCACGGGAGATATCGAACAACCTGCCGAGCGATCGCTGCTTGCGTCACAACAACTACTGCACGCCGACGTGATCAAAGTACCGCATCACGGCAGCAAGACGTCATCAACCGACGCCTTCGTCGCTGCGACCAAACCCCAACTCGCGATCATCTCGGTTGGACGCACCTCGCAATTCGGACATCCACACAAAGAAGTCGTCGACCGCTGGCTGTCGAGCGGCGCCACGGTCCTCACGACAGGCAACAGTGGCACGATCACCATCACCACTGACGGCCACGATCTAAACCTTAAAACCTTTCAGCCACCAAAAGGCACAAAAGGCACAAAATAAAAAGAGTTCAGAGTTCAGCCTTTAGGCTGCGGTCTGAGGCTTTAGGCGAGCAAGCTAAAGCTTGAACTCTGAACTAAAACCCGTACTTCTTCATTATCGCCTTGCCTTGGGGTGAGCTGATGAAGGTGGCGAAGGCGCGGGCGGCTTGTTCGTTTTTACTGCCCTTAATAACGGCGAGGCCCTGGTCGATTGGCTGGTGCAACTCTTCCGGTATAAGCGTCCAACGGCCGTTGCCGGGGACGCTCAGTGACAACGAGACGATTGCCACTTCAACGTTTCCAGTCTCGGCATACTGAAGCGTCTGTCGAATGTTGTCGCCGTAAACCAGCTTCGGCTGCACTCGCTCCCAGATGCCTGCGCTTTGCAACGCTTGTTTCGCTGCGAGTCCATACGGCGCGTGATCGGGATTCGCGATCGCGATGCGTTGGACTTCGGGCCGCGCGAGATCCGCGATGCCTTGCAGTCGCACCGGGCTATCATTTGACGTCCACAAAGTGATCCGACCGCGCGCGTAAACAGCTTTCGTATCAGGAATGATCAGTCCCTTCTGCTCCAATTGATCGACGTAGCTCACATTCGCAGCGGCAAACAGATCGACAGGCGCGCCATTCTCGATCTGCCGCGTGAGCATACCCGTCGAGCCAAATACGAACACGACTTTTATTTTAGTGGCTGATTCGAACTCGCGGCCGAGTTCTTCGAATGCGGGGGTGAGATCAGCGGCGGCGGCGACAGTCAGCTCGTGCTGAGGAGCTGGAGCATTCGCCGTACTCGCCGGACTCTTATCCTTGCACGCGGTGACGCACGCCAGCGCTAACAGAAACGCGGCGAGCGGTGCCAGCCGCGTCTTAAGCCGGAAAATCATTGGGCGTGTAAAGGTCTACCTGCGAGCTACCCACCTTGTAAGTCTTCAACACTCCGAGCGGCGGCGAATAAATGTGAATCGTGATGAGGTCCTGACCACTGTCTTCGGGATTTCCGAGTCGATGAATGTCAGGGATCTCGGCGCCCGTGACGGTGCCCGTCGGACATTCACGACCCGTGTCGTAACACAAGCCCTTGTCTTCCTGGTACGTAAAAATCGTTTCCCACATCAGGCCCTTTTGAACTTTCACTACACCGTGCGACCCGTTGTGATCGTGTATCGGCGTCTGCTGGCCTGGGCGCCAGCAGATGACCAGCATCTCGACCGCTGCATTGCGGCAAACTCGATGGCGCCAGTAATTGCCTTCCTTGAAACCGATGTACGGCTCGAGGTCGAGATCGAGAATCTCGACGCTGGAAACCCAGTCGTTCAACTCTGCGAGCGTTGGCGGACTGGTTTGGCTGTTCAGGCGTTCGATTAGATCAGAAAAAGTCAGTGTGGAAACGGCTTGCATCAGGTCGAATCTAACACGGATTGGACGGATTTTGAAAAGCGATCTACGCGGATTTTAAAACAATTCGAAGGTCGCGCACGTTCGTGCCGGTGGGGCCTGTGATGATGAGGTCGTTGAGTTGTTCGAAGAATGAGTAGGAGTCGCTGCGCGCGAGATATTGTTTGGCGTCGAGGTTTAGATTGCGAGCGCGTTGGCTGGTGGTTTCGTCGGCGATGGCGCCGGCGGCGGGACTGTTGCCGTCGATGCCGTCAGTGCCTGCGCTCAGGACGACGAAATGCGCGCGCATGTTTTTTTGCTTGTCGAGGTTAATGGCACAACGCAGCGCGGTTTCGAGGTTTCTGCCACCGCGCCCGTCGCCTCTGACGCGGCAGGAGAATTCGCCGCCGGAAACGGAAGCGAATCGTTCGAAGTTGTCATAGTCCACACTCGCGAGCAGCATCTCGCAACCGAGCTGAATCGGTTGTTCGCGGATGTCATAAACGGTTGAGCACGGAAAACCGAGCTCGTTTGCTTTGTGATAGGCGGCAACGATAGCGGTTTTGTTGTCGAGTAGCAGTCCATATTCGCCGCTGACCACTGCGGATGAGCGTTCGGCGCGACGTATTGCTTTCGTGATGGATTCTGGTAGCACCGTCTGGAGACGATAATGCTGGACGACGTCGATCGCGTTTGGTGCATCCTGTGGCGGGTTGAGTGTTGGGCCGGAAGCGACATTTGCTTCATCAAGGCGATTCGTGTCCGAGACGATGAACGTGAACATTTGCGCGTGTGGGGCGCGGCGAGCGAGTCCACCGCCTTTGACTGCTGAGAAGGCGCGGCGCACTGAGTTGATTTCCGAGATGCTCGCGCCGCAGGAGACGAGAGTTTGGTTTGCTGAACGGAGATCGTAGAGTGAGATGTCGTCGCTGATGGGCCACTCGATCATTGCCGAGCCGCCGCCTGAGATCAGGAAGATCACAGTTGCTTGTTCGTTGTTGGCGCGATCGAGAAGGGTGAAGACGGCGCGTGCGGCGGCGAGGCTCGATTCGTTTGGGAGTGGATGACCGCCGGTGAAGCTTTGCCAGCGTGTTGATTGATATTGGGATGTTGAGACGATGATGCCGGCGGATAGCTTGTCGCTGAGGGCGTCGTCAAGGCCGCGCGCCATCTGGATTGCTGCTTTGCCGATAGCGATTGAATAGACGGGTGTGGAGATGGAGAGGTTTGTAATTGCGGCTCTCGTTGGAGGGCGAGGATCTACCGAGCGGAGCGCGTGAGAGAAGATCGCGCGAGCATTGTCTCCTAAATTCATCTCTGCGTAACCTCTGCGCCCTCTGCGTCTCTGCGGTGAACTTACCTGCAAGAACAAAATAAACCACAGAGACGCAGAGGACGCAGAGGTTACGCAGAGAAAACCTAAACGTCTGAGGCGGCCATTTCGTCCCAGTCGGCGACCATCTCGTAGGCGCGGCCGAGGACCGGGCGGGGACGCGAGCCGTCCGCCTGGCCGATCAGGCCTTCACGTTCCATCATGTCGAGAATCGCCGCGGCGCGACCGTAGCCGATGCGCAGGCGACGCTGCAACACCGACGTCGAGGCGCGCTTCATCTCGACGCAGATGCGTAAGGCTTCTTCGAATAACTCGTCGTGGTCGCCATCGGTAGCTTCAAGGCCGAGCACTTCTTCGTCAGACTGGGTGATGCTCTCGTCGTACGCAGGCGGTCCCTGCGCTTTGATGTGCGACACGATGCGACCGATCTCAGTCTCGTCGATGTACGCGCCGTGCACGCGGATCAACCGCGACGTGCCCGGCGGCAGGAACAGCATGTCGCCGCGCCCGAGCAGTTGTTCTGCGCCGTTCGTGTCGATGATGGTGCGCGAGTCGATCTTCGACGACACGCGGAACGAAATACGTGAGGGGAAGTTGGCCTTGATCAGACCAGTGATCACATCGACTGACGGTCTCTGCGTTGCGAGCACAAGGTGAATACCAACCGCACGCGCCATCTGCGCGAGTCGCGTGATCGACTCTTCAACTTCACGTCCCGAGGTCATCATCAGGTCCGCAAGCTCGTCGATGATGATCACGATGTACGGCAGCGGTTTCCACGGCTCGCCTTTGTCGTCGTATTCCTTGACGAGGTTGCGACGCATGATCTCGGTGTTGTAACCGTCGATGTTGCGCACGCCCCAACCAGCGAGGTCGCGATATCTTCTTTCCATCTCCGCGACCGCCCACTTGAGCGAGCGCGAAGCGAGCTTCGGATCGACGATGATGGGCGTCGCGAGGTGTGGGATATCTTCGTAGAGACCGAGCTCGAGGCGCTTCGGATCGATCAGGATGAACTTCACTTCATCCGGACGCGCGCGATAGAGAATCGAAACAATCAAGGCGTTCACGCCGACCGACTTACCGGAGCCCGTCGTTCCAGCGATCAGCAGGTGTGGCATCTTCGCGAGATCGGCAACGTAGTTCAGACCGTCAATCGTCTTGCCGAGCGCGATCGTGAGTTTCGATCCCGACTCCTGAAACGCGCGCGACTCGATCACCTCGCGCAAAAAGATCGTTTCACGACGCGGGTTCGGCACTTCAATACCGACGTGCGGCTTGCCCGGCATGCGATCGATGCGAATCGACTCCGCTTTCAACGCCAGACACAGATCGTCAACCAGCGAAACAACGCGCGAATACTTCACACCCGGATCGGGCTTGAATTCGTAAGTCGTGACGACTGGCCCGGGACAGATGTGTTTGATCTGTCCCGTGACGTTGAACTCTTTGCACTTCTCAGCCAGACGCGTGGCGAGACTGAGCAACTCAGTGTCGGCCTGCTCGCTGTGCGGCGGCGCCTCGTTGAGAAACTCGAGCGGCGGCAAGCCGTAATCGCTGTAGTTAACGCGACGCGCGGCATCGAAAGGCAGTTTGCCCGCTGCAGGCGCTTCGGCTTTCACGCGCAACACGGAAGCGCCTTTGACCATCTCTTCCGCGTCGTCTTCTTCCGTAACAGCAGCTTCCGGAAAGATGGAACGTTTACCGGAACGACCAGTAACAACTGTTGCGGGAGTTGTCGCGACGCCAACACCCGCGCTCGCACTTACTGCAACAGCCGTGGCTTGTGGCTCGATCGCCGTCGATTTAGCAACGACAGGCGCCGGTTCGACAACGGGCTTGATCGGCTCCTTCATGAAATCCGCGACGCGCTCCGCAGCCGTCAGGTTCAGTGTCTGTCTCAGCGTGTCCTTCGCCGCTTCGCGCTCCGCCTTAATGGCAGCTCTGGTTTCTTTCTGCAAACGCGCACGCTCGGCTCGCATCACGCGCCAAGCGTGGAAGCGCTCCGGCAGCCTGCCGACAAATGCGAACCGCGAACCGATCGCATGCGCAACGATTTCGTAAAGTCGAACAAACGAGAAATTCGTCGCGAGCAACAATCCCATCGCTGCAATCGCCACCAGCAACACGGTCGCGCCAACACTGCTCAGCCCACTCGCGAGTCCCTGCGCAACCACAGCACCAAGCAATCCACCCGGCTGCACACTCGAATCAAACAACGGCCGCAAATGCGAGATCGACAACAGCGCCGACGCTGACGCCACCAGGATCACGACCCCAACGATGCGCATCCACGCACGAGGAATCACGGCTGTGTGAAAGCGCCGCCATGCTGCTGCGAACAGCAGCAGCGGCAACAGGAACGCAGCGAGACCGATAAGCTGAAAACCGGTGGCGGCAACGTTCGCGCCGATCGCCCCCGCCCAGTTGTGCGTCTCAGATCCTCCGGCCGAGTTCCACGACGGATCGTTCGGATAGAACGCGGCCGAGATGAAGCAGAGCGCGAGCAGTAATCCCAACGCGATGAAGAAGATCGCGAGGATCTCGTTGCCACGACTGGCGCGTGGAAGAATCACGCGCGGCTTTTCTTCAATGTGTGCTGCCATTCAAAACTCCAACTGAAATGCCTACGCAGCCTTGCGAGCGAGCAGGTAGGCTTTGATGAAGTCGTCGATGTCGCCGCCGAGCACGGCCTCGACGTTACCTCGTTCCAGCTTAGTGCGTGTGTCTTTTACGAGCTGATACGGCGCCAGCACGTAGCTTCTGATCTGTGACCCGAACGAAATGTCGGCCTTGTTGGCTTCGAGCTCGGCGGTTTCAGCGCGCCGTCGTTCCAACTCGAGCTCATAAAGGCGTGAGCGCAGCACCTGCATGGCAACTGCTCGATTCTGATGTTGTGAACGTTGGTTTTGACAGGATACGACGATGCCGGTCGGTATGTGAGTAATGCGAACTGCTGAATCGGTAGTGTTGATGTGTTGTCCGCCCGCGCCGGTCGCGCGATAAGTATCGATACGTAAATCTTTGTCGTTGATCTCTACTTCGATGTCCTCGTCGATCTCAGGATAGACGAACAGGGAAGCAAACGATGTGTG
>Ga0081539_10000698_pt1 | contig 67332 bp, 69 predicted proteins | sample TabmetS4T2R2_FD_71023 | JGI IMG/M metagenome (GOLD analysis project Ga0081539, IMG submission 71023) | Tabebuia heterophylla rhizosphere microbial communities from the University of Puerto Rico - S4T2R2 | ecosystem: Host-associated > Plants > Roots > Rhizosphere ...
CCACCAGGATCGCGGCGAAGATAGCGGCCTACACTTACGGCTTCTACGTCAACCGGATATTGGGTCGTCCGCAAGGCCGGATCAAGGAGCTGTGGGCATGAAAACCTCGCAACACTCATCTAGCGGCCGACCAGGGAGACGTAGTCCACTTTGATGCAGCGGTCCTCGATCACGGTGAGGCTGTTCTCTGCGGCGAGGCGGCTCGCCTCGCCGTTCACGACGCCCAACTGCAACCAAAGTACCTTCGCACCGGCTGCCACGGCGCTTTGCGCCGCAGGCACCACTTTCTCGCTGCGGCGGAACACGTCCACGATGTCCACCTGCTCCGGGATTTCTTCGATCGAGGCGTACGGATTCTCACCGAGCACCGGCCCGTCCAAGTTAGGATTGACCGGAAAGATCCTGAACCCGAACTGCTGCAAAGCCCTCGCGACACCGTGGCTCGGCCTGCGCGGATCGTCTGATAGGCCCACGACCGCCACGGTTCGGGAACTTTTCAGCAACGCCCTTATTTCTTCTTCCGAAGGATGAATGCCCACGCTGCTCCTCTCTTGCCTGCGGCGAGATTGTACCCGGTGCCAGGCGGGGTCAGCCGATCTCGATGCCCATCGTTGCGAGCGCCTGCTCCTTGCCCTTGGCTTCGACCATCACATCGGCCTCGCGGCCGTCGAGCGCGGCGAGCAAGGTCTCCCAATCCGGGGTCTCGATGGAGTACGCGTGGGCGCCAGGACGCTTCTCGGGGTCCTGGCTGGAGAGGTGGAGCTTGGGGCGCGCGGTACGTACCTCCCAGGTGGGGAGCGACAGGTCCAGGGCTTCGCGCAGGGAGATACCACCAGGGTTCAGGCTATGGTGGAGGGTGTCCGTGATCGCCGGTATGCCCAACGCATGGGCCGTGTCCGCTACTTCAGAGACGGTCCAGATGCGCTCGTCGTTCTCTAGCGCCAGATGGTGCAATATCTCTACGTGCGGACGCATCGTCTCTACGAACCGTACCGCCGTGCCGGGCCTGTCCCCGTAAGCGCCGCCCATGTGCAGCACCGTTACGGCATCCTGCGCGCCCATGATCTCAAACACCCGCGTCACGTAGCGCAATTCCTCAATGCCGCGTTCCGCGACCTCCGGACGGGGACTGGCGGGCTGGATGTACTGTCCCGGATGCATGCTCAGGCGGATGCCCAGGCCTCGGGCCAGCTTCCCGGCCTTCCGAAGCTCGTCACCGTGCTCTGAAGTCCAGTCGTAAGGAAACGCCGGATGCGAGGCGAAGGGAACGAGATCCTGGCCGATACGGAAAAGCCCGACGCCGCGCTCCGCGTTCCAGCGGAAGATGTTACGCAGCCCGGCGATGTTCTCCCGGACGGTGGACTTCAGCCGACCCACGTCCCTGAGACTCGCCAGCCGGAGTGTGCGGTTCGTCGTGTCGGGTATCGTGAGGTTCTGCGCCGGGTATCCGAGGCGTATCATGGTCTGGGTATACACCGTCCGGCGGCCCTCGATTGTGTTCCGCCGCTCGCCCGTGTCGGACGGGGTCGCACGCAATACAACTCTGGTAACATGCAGACCCATGAGCCCGTCTTGCGAAGCGGGGATCTGGAACGGCTCCGGGGCCCGCCCGTGAGCGTCCCCGCCGAGAACCTCTCTGGCAGGTGGCGGCATCTCATACCCCGGGCCGAGGCGGTTCTGCACCTCAACGATATGGGGGGATGGACCAGGGCTTCTCCGACCCTCTATCCGCACCAGTGGAGCTGGGACAGCGCGTTCATCGCCATAGGGCTCGCCCACCTCGACCTCAGGCGCGCCGCCCGCGAACTGGAGACGTTATTCGCGGGACAGTGGCGGGACGGCAAGGTCCCGCACATCGTCTTCAACCCTTACGCACCCCCCGACAGCTATTTTCCGGGTCCGGATCATTGGGCCACCGTCGCCGAATCCCCAGACGCTCCGCCGCGACCCGTAAGGACCAGCGGCCTGTGCCAACCGCCCGTCCATGCCATCGCTGCCCACCGCATCCTGGAGGTTTCCCACGAAAGAGACGGTGAGGAAGCGGTGGATGTACGGCGGTTCCTGGATGTGATGTACCCGAAACTCCTGGCGTGGCACCGGTATCTGGCCACGGCGCGAGACCCGGAGGAGTCCGGGCTGGTCACCATCTTCCATCCGTGGGAGAGCGGCATGGACAATTCTCCCAGGTGGGATGCGGCCCTGGCTGGGGTCCAGATCGGCGAGGTTCCCCACTACGAGCGCAAGGACCTCCAGCACCTAGACGACGCGTCCGAGCGGCCGACGAACCTCGAATACGACCGCTACCTCTGGCTCGTCGAGTTGGTGAAGCGGGCCCGATACGACGAAGCCGCGATCTACGCTTCCCACCCCTTTCTGGTTAAAGACGTGCTGGCGAGCGCGGTCCTGGTAGTGGCGAACGAGGCGCTGCTGCAGATAGCGGACGCCGTAGACGCACCGGACGCCGAACGCGGGGAGATCTCGGCCTGGATCAAACGCGGCCGCGCGGGCGTGAATAGTTGTTGGAGCGCCGAACTGGGTCTGTGCCTGGACCACGACCTCCGCCGCGACGAACCCCTGCGGGCGAGAACGGTCGCCGGCTTCGCCCCGCTGGTAGCCGGAGACACAACCCCAAATCGACTACGGTCGCTGCTCCATTCCCTGGCGTCGGGAGACTTCGCGGGCAACCCGGATCTGCACTACCGCCTACCGCCTTCTACCAGTCCTCGCGAGCCCCATTTCCATCCGCGCAGCTACTGGCGCGGGCCGGTATGGCCGGTCGTGAACTGGCTGTTGTGGTGGTCGTTAGAGCGGGCTGGGGAGCATGACCGGGCCGCCCGGATTCGGGAGGAAGCCCTGGATCAGCTTGCGGACGATGGTTTTGCCGAGTACTTCGAGCCGTTCACCAGCGAGCCCCTGGGTTCTGGGGATCAATCATGGACCGCCGCCGTCGCCCTGGACTGGCTGACCCGGGACCACTGAGACCTCTCTACGACCGAAGCGCCGCCCGTATCACGGATGGCGCTTCAGAACCCTGCGATTTACCTGAGTCGGGCCCGGTCGAGTTGCTACGACTCTTCGAGCATGAAGGTTACGGCCAGGTTTACCTTGTAACCGATTATGTTGCCATTCTCCATCAGTATATTCTGATCCTTCACCCAGGCGCCCTCGACGTTGCGGAGCGTGCTCGTGGCGCGCCTAATACCTTCGTTGATAGCCTCCTCGAAACTGTTCGGATTAGTTGCGCTGATCTCGGTTACTCTTGCTACCGACAAAGTATCTCCTTTCCGTTGCCTCCCTAACGATCATATACCCTGTTACCGGAGGTGATAAACGGTGCAAGATATCCGGGAGGACGCAGATCAGAGTTTCGTGGTGAGAATGGGATCGCTGGTTGGTTGGCGAGAGCCTCCGGCCGGTTCGATCGTTATCGCAACGATGACCCCCTTGCTCGGAGCTCGGGTCATGGAGGCGGCAACCGGACCGTCTTCACCGGGTTGGAAGAGGCCGCTCGGTTTGGGTTTATCGCCCTTGATCACCCATATCTGGCAGACCCGGCCATCTGGTATCTGGGGAATATTCTTCGTAACCAAAACGCCCTTCTCGCCCTTGAGCACGATGAGCTCCCCTGAAGCATGTCCGGCGCTTTCCGCGGGTTGCAGTTCCAGGACGCGGGGGTTCGCGTTGGCAGGTTGGTTCTGGGCGACGTTGGGCTGAGACTGAAGGTCCTGGATCTCGCCTTGCAGCAGCAGGTTCCACGAGAGAAGGCCAATCAAGGCAACCACGGCAAAGCCAGCCGCCAGCGTGCGGTATCCCAGGATGCTTCTCAGACTGTCGAAGATCGAGCGGCGCTCGGGCTCGGGGGCGCTTGCTTCGGCGTGTATGGTCTGCATCAGGTTCTTTCGCAGGTCCGGCGACGGTTCCTGTTCGGCCGGGGAGAGCGCCAGCAGGCCGGCGATCGAGATCAACTCGTCCACCTCGGCCTGGTCTTCGGGGTGATACGCCAGGTATTCTTCGAACTCCTGGCGCTCTTCTTCAGAGAGCGCGCCCAGGGCGTACGCTTCCTTCATGTCCTCAAAATGTTCGCGGCCCATGTCGCTCATCCCGGCACCGCCATATCTTGCGAATCGAAGAAGTCCTTCACCTTTTTCAGGCCGAGGCGCATCCGGCCCTTCACCGTTCCCAGGGGAAGATCGAGGAGGCCCGCGATCTCGACGTGCGTGTAGCCGGAGAAGTACGCCAGCTCAAGAATTTTGAGTTGTTCGCCCGGTAATGTGTTGAGCGCCTCGCGTACCTGGTCGCGCTGCGAGTTGCGCCAGGTTTCGGCGAAAGCCTCGCTCGGCTGTGATTTGGGAGACTCCGCCTCGACTTTGTCCTGGGTTCTGCGGCGGCTGGCGGTCGAGCGCAGGTGGTCAACGCCCCGGTTGTGGACTATGGAGAGGATCCAGGTTCGCACGCTGCCACGTTCGGCCCGGTAGCTTCCCGAGTTGCGCCACACCTTCAAGAACACGTCCTGCACGAGATCCTCCGCCGACTGACGCTCGCCCATCATCCGGTACGCCAGCGAATACGCGGATCGGCTGTGACGGTCGTAGAGTGCGGCGAACGCCTCGGCGTTTCCAGTTCGCGCCAGGGAGATCAACTCCTCGTCCGCCAGCAGCAAGTATTGTCTACCCCGATCCGCCATCGCCCCATTCTACGGCAATGCCCCGATCCCGGATCAGGTAAGCGCTTATGGTCGGGAAAAGCGCTTTCGGCAGGAAGTGATCTGGACCAGGAGGCACTCCGTAGACGAGGGTGAGTGGAAAAAGCAAGCCACTTTGAAGGTGTTCGTGCAAACCAGCAGAGGGAGGAAAGAAGATGCGTGGAGAGGAAAGCCGCGTCGCGGTCTGGATAGACCGGGAGACTTCGCGGCGAAACTTCCTGAAGACGGCGGCGTGGACGGGGGCCGCGATCTCGGCCATGGGCATCGGCGGGTTCGGCGTGGCCGTCCAGCGGGCCGACGCCCAGGCGAAGCCGTACAAGACATACGAGGGTCTCGGGGACGCGGCCATCCTGCAGTTCGCGTACCAGCTAGAGTTGCTCGAGGGCAACTTCTACGCCATAGGCGCGGACTCCGGGCTGTTCAGGAGCACTTTCCTGGACCAGATCGCTGAGATAAGCGACCACGAGTTCGCCCATGCCGACGCCATCGCCACGACGCTGGGCCAGTTGGGCGCGGACGTTCCCGCCGAGCCGAACTTCACGTTCCCCGATGACGCCACCGCTGACGCGGCAACGTTTCTGGGTTACGCGGCGACGCTGGAGCCCGTGGGCATCGGCGCGTACCAGGGGGCTGCGCCGGCTTTGCAGAGCAAGAACATCCTGGCGGCGGCGATCTCTATTCACAACGCCGAGTGCCAGCACCGGTGCGCCATCGCCATCATGAACCTGATCGTCCCGCCGAACGACCGGGCTTTCGAGGAGGCTCTGCCCCTGGCAGACGTGCAGGCCGCCGCGAAGCCATTCGGCATTGGTTAAGGGAGGAGATAACCGAATTATGGATAAGCACAAGATCGAGGTTCCGGCCGTCGGGGAGTTCGCCCTGCCCCGGACCCGGAAGAACTTCTTCAAGGCTCTGGCGGTAACTGCAGCCGGCGCCGCTGCCGGTACGGTCGCGTTCTCGCGCGAGGCCAGCGCCCAGGCCGGCGGCGACATCGGCATCGCCAACTTCGCCCTCACCCTCGAGTATCTGGAGGCGGACTTCTACAACCAGGCCCTGGACGCGGGCGTGCTGAGGGGCGATGCCCTGACTGTCGTCGAGGCTATCTACGACCACGAGTCGCAGCACGTGGACGCGCTGGTCGGCCTGATCGAGCAGTTCGGGGGAACCCCGGTGGATGCGCCGCAGACCACCTTCCCGGCCAACGCTTTTTCGAGCCAGGGTTCGATCCTGGACCTGGCCGCGACCTTCGAGCCCGTCGGCGTTGGAGCGTATCTCGGCGCTGCGCCGCTGATTCAGAGCCCCGACGTGCTGGCCGCCGCCGGGAGCATCGCAGGCGTCGAGGGCGAGCACGTGGTGGCCGTCAACAACCTGATCGGCGGCCTTCCCGCCGCCGTGGAAGCCTTCCCAGCGGCCATGACCAAGAACGAGGTCCTCGCCGCCGTCTCTCCGTTTATAATGGGCGGCATGATGGACACCGGTGGCGTCGAGTACCGTAGCAGGGAGAGCTTCGGACGAGTCTAGGACAGAAACGTTCGGGCGAAGAGCGGCCATGAGGTTTCGGTACTCGCCCAGGAGCAGGGCGCTCGCCGTCCTGCTCCTCTTTTGCGTACTTACCCTCCCGGCTTGCGCAGAAACCAGCACTAACAACGGCGCCTTGGAAAATACGAAGGGGCCCGGTGACGCAGAGATCAACCGCGCCGCCCAGAATGGGGGAGAGACTACATCTGGCGCCACCTCCGATACCGTGGAGAAGCCCGAAGTGGTGGAGGCGAAAAACAAACCCACAATGGCAACGGAGCAGGCAGAGGAAGTTGTCTTCGATCATCGGGCTACGAAGGCGAACAGCCGTGGCGACTACACCTACCTCGACGATCCGAGTATCAACGGCGAGCCGGACGCCACCGTGTTCGCCGTGCCGGTTTTCGGTGGCGTGGATTCCAAGGATGGAGCGTACCACCACAACATCGGCGTCTGGTACGAAGCGGGACGGCGGAGATGGGCGATCTTCAACCAGGACCGGGCCGGGGTATCTCCCAAAGCTGGTTTCCGGGTGGTCATACCGCGCGAAGACGAGGTCTTCGTTCACCGCGCTACGCGGAAGAACACTACTGGAAACGGCACGTACATCGATGATCCCCTCGCCAACGGCATGCCGGATGCGGGCCTCTCGGTCACGCAGAACTGGAATCCCGGCGGGGGACGGGGTGTCTACAACGACCATCCTGTGGACGTCAAGTACGATGCGGATCGTGCGATGTGGAAGATCTTCAACAAGGACAGCTCGGACATGCCCGTGGGCGCCAGCTTCAACGTGACTGTCTCAGCGGCCGCCAGGGCGACAAGCGTGGACGCCACCGGTCTCGATGTCGACGGGGGGTTCCCGCAGTACAGGGATTTCTACTCCGAAGGCGACCCGACAACGCCGGTGGATCTCGTCTCCGATAACCCGTCAGTGGGGGCGATACCCCCCGTCAAGCCGTTCAACTTCGGACGCGACCCCGGCGGCCCAGAAGACAAAACGCTCTACCTGACCATCCCAAAACTGGACCTGGAAGACATTCCGGTCTTCGACAGCCTCTCTGAGGAAAAGCTCCGCGACGGCACCGTCCACGTCCCGGCCACGGGGTATCCCTGGCAAGAGGGCGCAAATGTCTTTATCGCAGGGCACCGGTTAGGATATCCGAACACGGCCTCCTACTACGTTTTCTTCCACCTGAACTGGCTTGAGAATGGGGACAAGATTCTGCTTAAGGATACGGGGGGCAGGGAGTACCGGTACCGCGTCGCAGACCAGAAGATCGTCGGCCCCGAGAACGTAGACGTGATGAACGCCGAGGAGGGGCGGTCCCTGATCTCACTCCAGACCTGCACCCTGCCGGACTACAAGAAGCGCCTGATCGTTCAGGGCGAACTGGTCAAGAGGGGCGCGTAATTCACCGGTGGCGGCGCACGAACCCGTGCTAACATCCGCCTGACGATGTGTTTCGATATTTCGAGAACCCCAAAAATCTGACGGAGGAACTTGCACTTTAGCGTACTGTCTAGCGGTAGCTCGGGCAACGCCACGTATGTGGAGGCTGCAGGGTCCGGCGTGCTCGTAGACGCGGGCCTCACGTGCGGCCGTATCAGGGTTTTGCTCGCCCGCATCGGGCGCAGCCTGGAGGATGTACGGGCGGTGCTCGTCACCCATGGACACAGCGATCACACCTCCGGCGTCCGTTCCCTCGTGCGAGAGCTCGGCGTCCCCGTGTACGCGGCCCCCGGCGTGGGGGAGCGGCTCGGCGCGACGCTGGTCGAGACCTGGGAACCTTTACGCATCGGCGATCTTCTGGCGGAGTTCTTCGAGGTGCCGCATGATTCCAGAACATATGGGATTCGACTGTTTGATGGGGAGCGGACCATGGTCCTGGCGACGGACCTGGGTGAGGTGACTCTCGGCGTGCTGCGGCGTATGAAGGGAGCGGAGGCGATGGTCCTCGAAGCCAACCACGACCTGGAGTGGTTGCGGCGGGGGCCGTATCCGGCTGACCTCAAACGCAGGGTCGCGTCTGGTAGGGGCCATCTGTCCAACCGGCAGGCCTCGGAGGTGGCCCGCGAGCTTGCGCCGCACGGTCTCAAAGACCTCGTTCTCGCGCATCTCTCGAAGACCAACAATTCGCCAGCCCGCGCCACGGGTACGGTGACCAGCACGCTCCGGGACGCTGGGCATGGCCGGATTCGGGTACGGGCGGCCCTCGCCAGCCATCCAACGCCCTGGGTGGAGGTGGGGGAGCCGCTAGAGAGCCCCGGGTACGCGTACCGCTACGACGAGGGCAGAATCGAGGGCGAGGCCAGGCAACTCTTCGGCTTCGAGTGATCCGTCGTTGCGCCATAGTCGCCGTCGGCCGCCTCAAAGGCTGGCCTGCCGCAGGTTCGGATGACTACCTCAAACGCCTGCGCCGCTACTTCTCCGTAGATGTCATAGAGGTCGCGGAAGAAGACATGAACCGCCGCAGCCAGGATCAGGTTCTCTCCGCTGAAGCCGAACGGATCGCGAAGCGCCTGCCATCCGGGGCGCACGTGGTGGCCCTGGATCGCGAGAGAGGAAAATCGCTAGCCTCGGAGGACGTGGCCCGCAGGCTGGATTCGCTGGGAACGACGGGCCGCAGCCACGTGGCGTTCGTCCTGGGTGGGCCGCTTGGCCTGCATCCTGACGTGTTGCGCGGCGCGGACGAAGCATGGTCGTTCGGGGCCATCACCTTGCCGCACGCCCTGGCGCGGGTCGTCCTGCTCGAACAACTCTACCGGGCGGCCAAGATCTCTCGCGGGGAGAAGTACCACTGGTGACAGCTTCCAGCCTTCGCCATACCCGCCGTTAGCGGCGAACCGCTGCCTCAGGCAGCCGGAAACTAACTGCTAGAATTACATATATGTACGTACAGATAGACAGGTTCGAGGACGGCGGCTGGGCGATCCTCTCCATGTATCCCCAGGCCAGGCGCAGCTTCGATGTTCCCCGCGAGTTGCTGCCGGAGGACGCTTCCGTCGGGGACGTTTTCGAGATGGGCTTCGAGCATGATCGGGAGGAGACTGACCGGCTGGCGGCCGAGAACCGGCGGTTGATGGACGAACTGCTCGGAAAGGAAGGGTGGTGAGCCTCGAAGGGCGCGTGGCCGCCGTGGTGCGGGCTGCCGTGACAGAGACGCTCGGGGTGGAGTTGAACGGCATCCACGTCGAGCGTCCCGGGAATGCGCGGCACGGAGATTTCGCAACCAACGTCGCGCTGGCGAACGCCAAAGTCTTCCGGCGCAATCCCCGCGAGGTCGCGCAGGAGATCGCGGACGCCGCAGAGAGCGAGGCGATAGTAGATCACGTCGAGGTCGCCGGACCAGGGTTCATCAACTTCTGGCTCTCACCGAGTACGGTTTGGGATGAACTGAACGCTCTCTTGCGTGAGGGCGGACGGTACGGCAGGCGGGAACCCTCGGGTGAGCCGGTGTTGCTGGAGTTCGTAAGCGCCAACCCGACGGGGCCCATGCACGTGGGGCACGGGCGGCAGGCCGCTTACGGCGATTCACTGGCGCGCATCATGGAGGCAGCGGGCCGGAACGTCTCGCGGGAGTACTACTTCAACGATGGGGGAAACCAGATCCGGATTCTCGGCGAGTCCGTCGCCGTCCGCTACGCCGAGATCTACGGCGAAGAATGGCCGGTCTCCGACCCGGAGTTGCTCTATCAGAGCGAATATACCACCGAAATCGCCGCAGATCTGGCGGAGAAAGCGGGCAGGAAGTACCTGGAGATGGACCCAGCCGGGGCGCTGTCGGAGATCGCCGTTTTCGCGACCGACTGGTGCATGGCGGACATCAAACGGACCCTCTCGCGGACCCGGGTCTCCTTCGACAGGTTCTTCAACGAGAAAAGCCTGTACGAGTCGGGTGAAGTAGAGCGAACCATCGAGCGGCTGCGCAAGAGCGGGCACACCTACGAAGAAGATGGCGCACTGTGGCTCGCATCATCGGAACTCGGCGACGATAAAGATCGGGTGCTGGTCAAGCGCGACGGGACGTACACGTACATGGCCCCGGATATCGCCTACCACGTGGACAAACGCGAGCGGGGCTACGGCACCTCTGTGGATGTGCTCGGCGCGGACCACGCGGGTTACCCACCGCGCATGAAGGCTGGGCTCGTGGCCCTGGGAATACGGGAAGATTTCTACGACGTGGAGATCGTACGCCTTGTCAAGCTCGTCCGGGGCGGCGAGCCCGTCAAGGTTAGCCGGCGCGCCGGCAACGTCGTCACCCTCGACGAGCTGCTGGACGAGGTCGGCGAGGACGTGGCCCGCTACTTCTACGTCCGCTCCTCGCACAAGACCGAGACCAACTTCGACCTCGATCTTGCCATCAAGCTGTCAGACGAGAACCCCGTCTTCTACGTGCAGTACGCGCACGCCCGCATCGCCAGCATCTTCCGCCGCGCCGAGGTGAAACCGGAGACGGTGGGCGACGTTCCCGCGGCGCCGCTCGCCGCGGAGGAGCGGGCGCTAGCCATGGAGCTACTGGATTTCCCCCGCGTGGTCGAAAACGCGGCCGCAAGGCGGGAGGCGCATCCGATCCCAACCTACCTCGAAACCCTCGCCACCCGCTTCCACCAGTTCTACACGGTGCATCGCGTGCTGGTGGACGACGAGGAGACCAGGCAGCGCCGGCTCGCCCTATGTGCTGCGACAAAGAACGTGCTGCGTTCGGGCCTGGATCTCCTGGGGGTCAGCGCGCCAGAGAGGATGTGAAAGGGCGAACTTTGAGGGAGTTGCGCTTCATCACCTACCTGTCCCCGAGCGTCCCGCAAGCGCTGTTCGAAGCGGTTACGGATCACGTGCGGCGGGTGCTCGGTTACCACCGAGTCTCGCTCATGGTCGAGACCCGGATCTCGGGTCCAGAGAAGGGCGGCTACGATCCCTTCTCTGATGAAAAGGCCGACGTGGGGTTCTTGTGTTCTCCATCGCTCGCGTGGCTGCGAGAGGTGCCCCATCCGTCCGTGGATTTGCTCGGGGCCGCTCCCGTATTCGAGGATGAACGGGCGGGAGGGAAGCCTGTTTACTTCTGCGACGTCGTGGTACGGCGGGAAGATCCGATCCGCTCGTTTGGCGATCTCGGAGCTCGCTCGTGGGCGTACAACGACGTGTGTTCGTTGAGTGGCTACCACAGCCTGCTCGGGAAGCTGGCGGAGATGGGCACAGATGATCGGTTCTTCGACTGCCTGGTTCACTCAGGGTCGCACTTGGGATCCCTGGAGGCGATCCTTCGTGGCGAGGTGGATGCGGCGGCCATAGACTCGAACGTCTTGCGGATGCGGCTTCGAGAGGACCCGGCTCTTCGTGGGCGTCTGCGGGTGATCGAATCCTGGGGACCGTTCCCGATACAACCCGTCGTGGTCCGCTCCACGCTCTGTCCGGACATGAAAGAGGAACTACGTGACTGCTTGCTCGAAGCGGGAGCGGACCCGCGTTTCCGCCGCGCCGTGTCCCGGTTCGGTTTGAGGGGCTTCACCTTCGTCTCCTACGAAGATTACTCTCCCGAGTCGTTGGCCCTCGTCGCCCGCGAAACTGGGTCCAACCGTCAGTCTTCAACGGGATAGCCTATCCCGTTGAAGGGGGTTTTGACTCGCTGGAGGTGGTAGAGGCTCTGCTATACTTTTTGCGGCGAATTCGGTGCGAGATATCGGGGGGTTATGGGCGGGGACGGGCGGTTGACGATATGCCAGATAAGCGACATCCACTGCGGTAGCCCATATTTCGTCTCGGACCTCCTGGAACGTTCGATACTCGAGATCAACGACATGGACCCTGCGGCGGTCGTGGTCTCGGGAGACCTGACGGATGCCGGATACCGGCAGGAGTTCGAGATGTCGGCCGAGTACGTGCGGCGCTTCCAGTGCGAGAACGTGATGGTCATTCCCGGCAATCACGATTCGCGCAACGTCGGCTACATCCACTTCGAGCGGCTCTTCGGAGAACGGTATTCGGCCATCAGCTTCGACGACGCCGTGATGGTCGGGGTGGACTCGTCGGAGCCTGACCTGAACGACGGACGGGTTGGGCGCGAGCACTACGATTTCGTGCGCGAATCGTTCGCCCACGCGGGCGAGAGGCTGAAGATCTTCGTGATCCACCACCACCTGATCCCGATCCCAGGCACGGGCCGCGAGCGTAACATCATCTTCGACGCGGGCGACATGCTGGAGCTTCTGGACGAGGTCGGCGTCGACCTGGTGCTCTCCGGGCACAAGCATGTACCGTACTCCTGGAAGCTTGAGGGAATGTTCATCGTGAACGCCGGCACGGCTTCGACGACCCGCCTGCGCGGCAATACCCGTCCCTGTTACAACATCATCGAGATAGAGGGCAGCCGTGTCCGGGTCTTCCGCAAGTACCCGTTCAAGGAGCGCGAGTTGTACGTGGACTTCGACTCCGAGACCAACCAGTACTCGCGCTACGAAGACAGGATAGACAGGGAGATCTCCATCCCCGGCGACCAGTAGCCGCGTGCGCGCTCTCTTCCTGATCGACGGCGAACACTACCCGCCTGTGGTCCTCGACGCCATGCGGAGCATCGAAGACTCTATGAACGCCGAAGGCGTGGCCGCCGCGTTCCTGGGAGGTACGGAGAAACTCAAGGAGGGCACAGACTACGGAGTGCCACTCGTGATGGGCGCCAACCCGGTTTCTGCGGTCGAAAAGGCCCTGGGAGACTACACGGTCGACCTGGTCGTGGATCTCTCAGACGAGCCGGTCATAGGCTACAGGGAGCGGATGCGGATTGCGTCGCTCGCGCTGGCGGCTGGTGCGCGCTACGTGGGCAGCGACTTCGACCTGCGGCCTCCCGAGCTTCGCCCGGTCTCGACCAAACCTTCGCTCGCCGTGATCGGCACGGGAAAGAGAGTCGGGAAGACGGCCATCTCAGGTTATCTGGCGCGGCTGCTGGCGCGCGAGGGCTTCGATCCCGGCGTCGTCTCGATGGGCCGGGGAGGACCGCCGCACCCCGAGGTCATAGAGGGCCACAAACTGGAGGTCGGGAGCGCGTACCTTCTGGAGGCGCTGGATCGCGGGTCGCACGCGGCCAGCGACTACTACGAGACGGCCGCCCTGAGTCGCGTCACCACCGTCGGATGCCGCCGTTGCGGGGGCGGGCTCGCCGGGGAACCGTTCGTCTCCAACGTTCTCGAAGGTGCGGAGATTGCCAATACGCTGGATACCCGCATCACGGTCTTCGACGGTTCTGGGGCTGCAGTGCCCCCGGTCGAGGTAGACGGCAGGGTCCTCGTTGCGGGGGCGCATCAAGACCCCGAATACATCGCCGGGTTTCTCGGCGCTTACAGGCTTCTGATCTCCGACCTCCTTCTCCTGACCATGAGCGAAGAGCCGATGGCCGATGAGGCGAAGGTGGAGAGCATTATCGAGGCCGTGCGTGGGGTGACCCCGGATCTCACCGTAATCCCGACCGTATTCCGGCCGCGGCCGGTAGAGAAAGTCGAAGGACTGCGTGTCGCCTACGTCTCGACGGCGCCACCAGCCGTTCTGGATAAGCTGGCTGCTCACCTGCAAGAGCGTCACGGGTGCGAGGTCGTTGCGGCATCGGGGAACCTTTCGGATCGCAAACGGCTGGCGGAGGACCTGGATGCCATGTCTGGTGCGGAAGCGTACCTTACGGAGATAAAGGCCGCTGCGGTGGACGTGGTCACGCGCCGGGGCGCGGAGGAGGGGAAGCCGGTGATCTATTGCGACAACGACCCCCTCGGAGACGGCATAGATGGCTTGTTGCTGGAGCTGGCGCGGGGGGCTGTTGCCGGGGCGGGAACTACTGGTGGTCGTTCTAGTTCGTCCGGTGTATAATCTCTGAGTCTGAAGCGCGGGTCCCGCGCCTGCTAGAGCAGGGACTCCTCGCACTTTCCCGATGAGAATCCACCGCGTCGCGCGTATGCCGTCTGCGGGTTCAGGATTGGCACAGGAGGTTGGGTGAGCTTCCATTAGCGTTGCCGAACCCCGAGTGGGGTCTATAGCCGCCGCGGCCATCGAGTACGCCACCGTAACCGAGCGCGTGGCCCTGCGCGTCGCGCGCATGGAGGGGTCCGGCGCCCCGGAGCAGTCATACACCCTCGCCACGGAAGCGTTTCGGGAGGAACTCGGCAAGGTTTCCGTCTGCGGGCGCGTGGCGATCCTGCGGGAGGAGCGGCTGGACGAGCGTGGTAGGGTGAGATCCCTGCAGACAAAGCCGAATATCCTGACCGTGGGCGACACGCTGGGAGCTGGTGAGGCGGAGGCGGATCTCGCCGTGGAGCCCGTGGAAGGTCTGCAGTTGCTCGTGAAAGGTCAGGGAGGGTCTATCTCTGCGGTAGCTGCGGCGCCCGCCGGGAGTATGCTGAAGACGCCGGACATGTATATGAGCAAGCTGATCGTCGGCCCGCAGGCGAGGGGGAAGATAGATATAGACGCCCCGGTCGCGGAGAACATAGACGCCATAGCAGCCTCGATGGGACGGCGGCCATCGGAGATAACCGTAGCCGTGCTAGACCGCGAGCGGCACGAGAACCTGATCCGGGATATCCGGGAAACCGGAGCCCGCATACAGATCCGGCCGGAAGGAGATCTTACGCCCGCCATAGCCGTGGGGAACGGGACCGATCTGCACGCCGTGATCGGCATCGGCGGCGCACCCGAGGGAGTACTGGCAGCAGCGGCCATCAAGTGCCTCGGGGGCGAGATGCAGGCCAAGATGTGGCCGACCCAGCGATCGCAGGTCGAGAAGCTCAGGGAGAATGGGCTGGACGACCCCGAGAAGAAACTGACGCTGGACGACCTCATCCGGGGCGACGACGTGGTGTTCGCCGCGACCGGTATCACACCTGGAGAGACTTTGACAGGCGTCCGCTACTTCCGGGGCGGAGCGCGTACGCACACCATCGTCATGGCCGCAGAGCCGCGTATGGTAAGATTCATAGACACCATTCACGCCCTGGAGCCCGGCGCAGGGCTTCGCGGCTTCCAGCTTTGAGAAATATCCAGATGAGCGATACCCGTACATTGGTATACGAGAAAGGTAGAGAAGCATGACGGAGTTAGCCACCCTCGAACGCAAGCGCCTGAGCGACCTGCACCAGATCGCCTCCCAGCTCGGCATCGAGCAGTACCGCAAGTACCGCAAGCCCGAACTGGCAGAGTTGATCTACAAGGTCGCCACGGAGCAAGCCGCCGACCAGCAGTCGGCCCAGGGCAACGGCACTGCGACCGCCACGATAGAAGCGCCGGCTGCGCCCGCCGAACCGGCCACGAACGGCACGGCGGAAGCCCCAGCCCCTGTTGAGCCCGAGACCCACGACGCCGAAGTCGCCACAGGCACGGCTTCACAGGAAGTACCACCGGAGCGCCGACGCGAGCAGCGGCCCGAGCAGCGCCGTCGTCAGGAGAAACAGGACCGTCCGGAGAGGCAGGACCGGGACGGTAACGATCAGAGCGGCATTCTGGACGTGCTGCCCGATGGGTTCGGATTCCTGAGGACCGGCGGCTACAGCCAGAGCAAGGGCGACGTTTACGTCTCGACCAGCCAGATCAAGCGTTTCAACCTGCGCCGCGGGGACTACATCGTTGGTCAGATCCGTCCGGCCCGTGACGGCGAGAAGTACCCCGCGCTGGTGCGCATCGAGTCGGTGAACGGCGTCGAGCCGCAGAAGGGCCGCCGCCGCCCGAACTTCGACGACCTGACGCCGCTGTTTCCGCAGGAGCGGCTGCGCCTGGAGTGGAAACCCAACGACATCGCCTCCCGCGTCATTGACCTGGTGGCGCCCATCGGCAAGGGGCAGCGCGGAATGATCGTCTCCCCCCCGAAGGCCGGAAAGACCACGGTCCTCAAGCAGATCGCGCAGTCCATCGCGGCCAACTACCCTGAGGTCAAGCTTTTCGTGCTGCTCGCCGACGAGCGCCCGGAGGAGGTCACCGACTGGCAGCGCAGCGTGGAGGAGGCCACGGTTGTCGCCTCTACCTTCGACCAGCCCGCCGACAACCACATCGCCGTGGCCGAGCTTTTGCTCGAGCGCGTTAAGCGGCTCGTGGAGGAGGGCGAGGACGTGTGCGTGCTGCTCGACTCCATAACCCGCCTCTCGCGGGCATACAACCTCGCGGCCCCCGCATCGGGACGCATCCTCTCCGGCGGCGTTGACTCGGCTGCCCTGTACCCGCCCAAGAAATTCTTCGGGGCGGCCAGGAACATCGAGCACGGCGGGTCGCTGACCATCCTGGCCAGCGCGCTGGTGGAGACCGGCAGCCGGATGGACGAGGTGATCTTCGAGGAGTTCAAGGGCACGGGCAACATGGAGCTTCGCCTGGATCGCAAACTCGCCAACCGCAGGACCTACCCGGCCATCAACATCGAAGATTCTTCCACGAGGAAGGAAGAGCTTCTGATGGAGAGCGCCGAGGCGCAGCGGGTGTGGCAGGTGCGCAGCATTCTCAACGCCCTGGATACCGGCCAGAAGATCGAACTTCTCATCCAGAAGCTCAAGGAAACCCGCACCAACGCCGAGTTCCTGCGCGAACTCCAGCGTGTCCGCAGCTAACCCAACGTGAAAGCGGGACGGCAAGATATACGATGCCGTCCCGACCCGTTTCTGGACAGGAGTAATACACTAATGGAGACGGCGATTGCAGAAAAGAGGAGACCCTAATGAAGACTGACATTCATCCCGCGTACACGACGACGCATGTGCATTGCACGGGCTGCGGCACGGACTTCGAGACCCGCTCGACGGCGGGAGATGCCATCACGGTAGACATCTGCTCGAACTGTCATCCGTTCTATACCGGTAAGCAGCGCATAGTGGACACCGGCGGCCGGGTGCAGCGGTTCCGCAATCGCATGGCCCGCCAGGGCAACAAGTAAGGAACAAGCGCATGCGGATCGGTGGGCAGGCGATAATGGAGGGCGTTCTGATGCGCTCCCCCAACTTCTGGGGGATGGCGGTCAGGACGCCGGCGGGCGGCATGGACTTGAGGGCGGAGCGGTTCCGCTCCATCACCCGCAGAAACCGCCTGTTCCGGTTGCCCATCGTCCGTGGCGCTCTCTCGTTGGCCGAGACGCTGTGGCTTGGCATGAGGGCGCTGGCCCTCTCGACCAACATCGCGCTCGGCGAGGAGGAGGATCTCTCGAAGAAGGAGATCGCCGTCACCCTGATCTTCGGTCTCGGGCTGGCGTTTCTCTTGTTCCTCGCCGCCCCGGTGCTGGGTACCAAGGGCATAGGCTTCCTGTTCGGCAACAGCATCGAGAACCCCATCCTCTTCAACCTCGTCGAGGGCGTGCTGAGGATCGGGATCTTCGTAGCCTACCTGCTTGGGATCACGGCCCTCAGCAAGGACATCAAACGTTTCTTCGCCTATCACGGGGCGGAGCACAAGGCGATCAAAGTTTACGAACGGGGGGAGGAGCTGATCCCCGAGAACTCGCACAAGCTCGACACGAGCCACGTCCGCTGCGGCACGAGCTTCGTACTCTACGTCCTCGTCTTGAGCATTCTGGTGTTCTCGTTGCTCGGCGTAGAGGGCTGGCTCTACATGCTCGTCAGCCGCGTGATCGTGATCCCACTCGTGGCTGGCGTCGCTTTCGAGTTCATCATGTGGAGCGCCCGCCATCAGGACAGTGCCGTGGTCCGTGCCCTGGTGTGGCCCGGCTTGCAGATGCAGAAGCTGACTACGCGGGAGCCTTCGGATGACATGGTCGAAGTGGCGATGGCCTCGCTGAAGAAGGTGCTCTCCATGGAGGAAGAGGCCCACATCAAGCCGGACGAGGCCACGAACAAGCTGGTGATCTGAGGTTTGGACGGACAGATAATAAAACTTGCGGAGGAGACGCTCGGGCGCTACAAGGCCCTTACTGATGAGCTGTCCGATCCAGATATTTACTCGGACCAGAATCGCTACCGCGAGGTGGCGAAGGAGCACGCGCGCCTGAAGCGTGGCGCGGACCTGTGCCAGGAGTTCCTCGATGCGCTGGAGGAAGAGCGCGAGGCGAAGGAGCTTCTCCCGACCGCAGAGTCTGGCGAGGAGAGGGAGTTCTACGCAGCCGAAGCACGGTCGGCCGAGGAGCGGGCATCCGTGCTTGCGGAGAAGATACGGGCCGAACTCATAGACCGCGACCCCAACGATGACAAGGACGTGATCCTGGAGATCCGGGCCGGCACCGGCGGCGATGAGGCCGCGCTCTTCGCCGGCGAGCTTCACGACATGTACTCGCGCTACGCCGACCGCCTCGGCTTCAAACACCGCAATCTCGCCTCCAGCCCGGCTGAAGTCGGGGGCTACAGGGAGGTTTCGCTAGAGGTCGAAGGCGATGGCGCGTACTCCATCTTCAAGCACGAAGGCGGTACCCACCGCGTTCAGCGCGTCCCGAAAACAGAGAGTCAAGGCCGCATTCATACGTCCACCGCCACCGTCGCCGTGTTACCGGAGGCCGAGGACGTGGAGGTCGAGATCACCCCGGGCGATCTGGAGATAGATGTCTATCGTTCCAGTGGCCCTGGCGGGCAGAGCGTAAACACGACGGACTCCGCCGTCAGGATCACGCATAAGCCCACGGGCCTCGTCGTCACCTGCCAGAACGAGAAGAGCCAGCTCCAAAACAAGGAGCAGGCGATGCGGATTCTGCGCTCGCGCCTCCTCGAACGAGAGTTGCAGGAGCGGGCGGCCGAGGAGGGAGCACTGCGTCAGGCGCAGGTCGGGACTGGAGACCGTTCGGCCAAGGTGCGCACCTACAACTTCCCGCAGGGCCGCATCACCGACCACCGCGTCGGCCTCACCTCGCACAACATGGAGTCTGTGCTGGGCGGAGACCTCGGAGAGTTCACCCAGGCGCTCGCCGCCGCCGAGCGGGCCGAGAAGCTCGCCGCCGAGGCCGCGGGCACGCCGGCCAGATAGATGCAGGCGGGCGACATCAGCGCCAGATCAGCCGTGCGTGATGGCGCAGCAAGGCTTGCGAAGGCCGGTGTTCCTGAGCCGGAAGCCTCCGCCGAAATCTTGCTTTCGGAATTGCTCGACGTGAGGCGGGGGGATCTCGCATTTTTAGACGAACCGCTGCCCGGTGAACAGGCGGAACTCTACGAAACCTGGATCCTGCGTCGCCTCGACCGGGAACCGGTGCAGCGCATCCTCGGTTACGCGTACTTCCGTAATCTCAGGTTGGATCTTGGACCGAGTACCCTGATTCCCCGCCCTGACACCGAAAGCCTCGTAGATGCCGCCCTCGAGTTGATCGACGCCCGTCCCGAACCTCCCGTCGTCCTCGACATCGGGACCGGTTCCGGTGCCATAGCCGTCTCCATCGCCCAGGAACGCCCGGCGTGCGAAGTACACGCATCGGATATTTCAGGGGAGGCACTGGAGGTCGCACGCCGCAACGCCAGGCTAAACGGAACGACCGTCGAGTTTCACCTGGCCGATGTTGGTGCTGGCCTCGAAGGGCTGCGGGGCAGGGTCGGAATGCTAGTCTCGAATCCGCCGTACGTGGGAAGAGACGAGAAGGAGAGGCTTGCGCCAGAGGTCCACGAGTGGGACCCGGACACGGCGCTCTTCAGCGAAGGCGACGGACTGCACTTCTTCCGGCGCATCTTCGCCGAGACGCCGCCGCTACTGGTGCGGGGGGCTGACGCCGTCCTGGAAGTAGGAGACTGGCAGGCCAACGCCGTTATGGAACTCGGGCGGGAGAACGGATTCGCGCCGCTGGGTATCAGGCCGGATCTCGCGGGGACACCGCGGGCTACCCTCTTGCGGTGGCAAGGATGAGTAATACGTCACTGGAAGAGGCTTCCAGCATATTGCACCATGGTGGGGTCGTTCTGATATCGACGGAGACGGTGGTTGGGCTCGTCACTTCGGAGGCTGGCCTTCCGCGCATACGAGAGATCAAAGGCCGGGACGCGAGCAAAGCAACCGCCCTTCTCTGTGCATCTTCGGAAGACGCGTTCGCGCTCGCACGGGACGTGCCGCCGCTTGCGCGGAAGCTGGCGGATCTCTACTGGCCCGGGCCGCTGACGCTGGTGCTCGATGCCCAAGAGGGTGGAACCGTCGGAGTACGGGTGCCGGATCACGCCGGGGTGCAGGCCCTGCTCGCATCCTATGGAGAACCGTTGTACGCGACGAGCGCCAACCTCTCCGGAGAACCCGCTGTGGCGGGCCTTGAAGACGTGGACCTGCGAGTTTCCGGCGCCGTGGATGTCATTCTGGAAGGCGAGCCGGGCAGCGGAGATGCTTCGGCTGTGGTGGATCTCTCTGGCGGGATGGTTCATCTCCTGCGCGCCTCCAGAGGCTTGTCAGAAGGTACGCTGGCACGGCTCTCTGCGGGGTGAGCGGCGGCAACGGTTCTGTTAAGCGAAGTGGATTTGAGAGCAAAACCGCAAGCTACTATACTCTCCCGCAACGTCCGGCCGGCAGGGAGGAGGCGGGGTGAGAAGCCCGCTACAAAAACCCCAGCGTACCGAAACGCCCGCCGATGTTCCCTTGAAATCATCTGATGCCATGTCGAGTACCAAGCGGAGGTAGAGCATGATCGGACCGTACACCGAAGTAGTGGACACCGAGCTACAGGAGGCGCTAGATGGGGAGCTGGAACGCCAGCGCTCGACCATCGAACTGATCGCAAGCGAGAATTTCGCCTCGCCTGCCGTGCTAGCGGCCCAGGGCTCCGTGCTGACCAACAAGTATGCTGAGGGGTATCCGGGCAAGCGGTACTACGGCGGCTGCGAGCAGGTGGACAAGGCCGAACGTCTCGCCATCGTGCGGGCGCTGGAGCTTTTTGGCGCGGATCATGCGAACGTGCAGCCTCACTCTGGAAGCCAGGCCAACGAGGCCGCGTACTCGGCGCTGATCGAACCCGGTAACAAAGTCCTCGCCATGGATCTCGCCCACGGCGGCCACCTGACGCATGGCGCGAAGTTCAATTTCTCAGGACGCACCTACGATTTCGTCCACTACGGCGTTGGGGATGACGGATACATCGACTACGACGAGGTGCGTGAGATCGCACTGCGAGAGCGCCCGAGGATGATCCTGGCCGGCGCCAGCGCCTATCCCCGGACCATCCACTTCGACCGATTCCGCGAGATCGCCGACGAGGTTGGAGCCTTCTTCCTGACGGACATGGCCCACATCGCGGGTCTGGTGGCGGCAGAAGTTCATCCATCTCCTGTTCCGTACTGCGAGATCGTGACGACCACTACCCACAAGACACTCAGGGGCGCGAGGGGAGGCATGATCCTATGCCGCGAGGAGTTCGCCAGGAAGGTGAACAGCCGCGTCTTCCCCGGCATGCAGGGCGGTCCCCTGATGCACGCGGTCGCAGCCAAAGCCGCGGCATTCGGTGAGGCGCTCCGGCCCGAGTTCAGGGATTACGCGCAGCGGATAGTGGACAACGCCCGCGCCCTGGCCAAAGGTCTCATGGAGGGCGGCCTGAAGCTCGTCTCCGGTGGCACGGACAACCATCTCGTGCTCCTGGATCTGCGCGAGACCGATACCACCGGCATGGAACTCGAAGAGAGGCTCGAAGCTGTTGGTGTCACGGCGAACAAGAACATGGTCCCCGGCGACCCCGAGCCCCCGACCGTCACGAGCGGTGTCCGGCTCGGTACCCCGGCGATGACGACGCGGGGGATGGGCGAGGACGAGATGCGCGAGATCTCCGATATCATCGTCCGCGCTGCCCGCGGCGAGACGCATGGTTTGAGGGACCGGGTCGCCACGCTCACCGAAGCCTTCCCACTCTATGAGTGAACCGGCGAAGCCATCCAACCTCCACGTAGTTGACGGGCCTCTGAGCCGTCACAAGCTGGCCGCGTTGCGCAATGAGGAGACGCCCACGCCGGAGTTCAGGCAGGCCATGCGAGAGCTCGCGCTCATCATGGTCGCCGAGGCCACGCGCAACATGCCCACCCGCTCCATCAGCATTCAGACCCCGCTGACCGGTACGGAGGTGGAGGAGATCTCAGGCCCCGTCTGCCTGGTGCCCGTGCTGCGCGCCGGGCTCGGGATGCTCGACGGCGCGCTGGCCCTGCTTCCCACGGCGACCGTCGGCTTCATGGGCCTGTTCCGGGACGAGGAGACGGCCCAACCCGTCGAGTACTACGTGAACCTTCCCCGCAACCTGGAGGATTATCTGGTGCTCGTCCTCGATCCGATGCTCGCTACGGGCGGCAGCCTCTCGGCCACGCTGGACAAGCTCAAGGAGGAGGGGGCGGCCTGGATCTCCTGCCTGCACGCCGTCGCCGCCACGCCGGGCGTCGAGCGCCTGACCTCGGAGCACCCGGACATAAACTTCTACGCCGCCGCCGTGGACCCGGAACTGGATCACCGCTCGTTTATCGTTCCGGGGCTAGGCGACGCGGGAGACAGGCTATATGGAACCCTTTAAGAACCCTTCTGTAGATACGTCGGAAGATCACGAACGACTACGGCGCGTCCGTCCCTCGTGGGACGAATACTTCATGCGCATAGCCCATGAGGTCGCCACCCGCTCCACGTGCCCCCGGCTCGCTGTTGGCGCCCTCATTGTGCGCGACAAGCGCATCCTTACGACCGGCTACAACGGCTCGCCATCGGGCATGCCGCACTGCGATGACGTCGGTTGCCTGATCCGGATAGTAGACGGCCGCGAGAGTTGCCAGCGCACGCTGCACGCCGAGCAGAACGCCATCATCCAGGCCGCCTACCACGGCGTCTCCGTGACCGGTGCATCCATCTACTGCACACATCAGCCTTGCCTGATGTGCGTCAAGATGACCATGAACGCGGGCATCAAAGAGGTCCGCTACGCCGGGGGATACCCCGACCCGCTAGCTATGGAGCTCGCCGCCGAAGGCGGGCTTCAGATGGTCCAGATGGACCTCGTCTCGAACGGCTCCTGACCGGCTAGGGACCGTAGAGGGTGCGGAGCCAGATCCCCTCCAGCGTATCAACTACCGCCTCCCGTTCATCCTCCGAAGGCCGGGACGATGGCCGCCCGAAGGCGTCGAGCAGGTAGCGTTCCGTCATCAGCACCAGCGCCCGCGCCGTCCGCTCCGGGTTCAGATTCCCCGGTGATAGTCCCGCCCGCACGTCGCGCTCGATGCGGCCCGCCACCGCCTCCACCAGGCGCTCGACCAACCCCAGCCAATACATCTCCTCGACCCGCGTATCCTGGCTGGCCGCGTCGGAAATGGCCCGCAACATCGGCCCGTACCCCACGAAGGTTTCGGACACCCCGCGAAGCGCGGCGCTCAAAGCCTTGCGGGCGTCTTCGCGCCCATCACTCTCTCCGACCAGCCATCGCCGGTCTACCGCGAACAACACCCCGCTGATGCCCTCGAGCAGGCGCGTCACCAGATCGTAGCGATCCCGGAAATACGCGTAGAACGCGGGCCGTGACAACCCGGTGCGCAACATCACGCCCTCAACGGTCATCTCTCTGAAAGGACGCTCCGCCAGAAACGCCCGCGCCGCAGCCAGTATCGCCCGCTCCGACTCCTCCGGCCTGTGACGCCGCCGGATATGACCATCACTCATATTCCCAGCCGACCCATATTCCAGCTTTCTCCTGACACCCACACAATCTATCCGCTTGTTGACGCCGTGTCTATTGACATGAAGTCAATAAAAGATTACAATCTTGCTACAAGATCCCCGGCAGAGGAGTGGGATATGACGGCGGGCGGGTTTCCGGTGAAGTGGCGCGAGCCCGGCCCGACCCGTTGCCAGAGAGTGGTCCGGGGGCTGTCGTGGAGGGTCGGGAGTACCGGATTGGCCGGGAGTTTGCGGGTTTGCGGCAGGACGGCCTCTCCGAGCTTGAAACTATTTGCAACACTTCGGGCATTGAGGTATGATCCGGGCAATGGCAAGCAGCGATTCTCGCAAAGACGACGGACAATCGGGGTACGCCCGTTTTATTGGTCTCGGGTTCGCGTTCATGCTTGTCATAGCGATTCCGGCGGCCGTGGGGTATTTTGTTGACTCTCTGCTCGGGACGATGCCGCTTTTCCTGCTAGTTGGCGTCCTGGTGGGGTTTGTGGGGGGGATGTACTACGTGTACCGGTCGCTCCAGGATCTGGGCTCCGGTTGAGCGGTCACCGGAGGCTGGCGCTTCGGCACGCGGCCTGGATGATGGCCGTTGCGGCTGTGACAGGGGGAGTTCTCGTTCCCGTTTATGGGATGGTCACGGCTTTATCTCTCGTATACGGGGTCGCAATGGCTGCTGTAAGTTTTGCATCCACGGCGCTCACGGTATCTTGGTTCTCCGGGAAGTCGGCGGCGGCCGGGGTGATGATCGGAGCAGGGTCCTTCATGGTACGCTTCGCGTTTGCGGCGGCGGTACTCGGGATACCAGCGTACTTCGGGCTCTGGCCCGTGGTGCCGATGTTGATAGGCTTCGCCGGGACGTATGTTGCGGAGAACGTTGCCATAATGGTTAGCCTGGCGAGAGGTACGGATAGACCAGACAGCAGGCGCGCGGCCGACGGGCGCGCGGGCAGAGGAGCAGAACGGGGGTTGGGACAGTGATCGGGATTCCGGCACTTATACAGCAGATGAGCCAGGAAGAGCTGAGGACGGAGATCGTCCACACCTGGGAGTCGGGCCGGCAAGCGATCGTGCACCTATCGCTCTTTGGCATAGACATTTCCATAACCAAGTCGGTCATCTTCCTGTTCTTCGCGGCCATCGTGACGTTCCTGATCATGTTTATCGGCAGCCGGTTGCTCAAAGACAGGCCAGGGGCCTACCAGGTGATCGTGGAGGAGACGTATGGCTTCGGGCGCAACCACCTCGGCGGGCAGGTGGACGAGGAGGGGAGGAAGTGGTTCCCGTACACGCTCTCACTTTTCGTGTTCGTACTGACGCTCAACCTGCTGGGTTTGATCCCAGGCAGCTTCCCGGTGACGAGCAGCATCTCGTTTACGCTCGTCCTGGCTATTTTGACCTTCATACTGACGCAGTTCGAGGGCGTGCGGCGCAATGGGGCGTGGGGCTACGTCAGGAGCCTGGTGCCGCCGGGGTTGCCGGCCAAGCCCATAATGGTGCCTTTCATGTTCTTCATCGAACTGGTGCAGGAGTTCTCCAAACCGCTCACGCTCGGGGTCCGGCTCTACGCCAACATGCTGGCGGGACACCTGATCATCTTCGTCTTCCTCAGCTTCATCCTGTACTTCGGGACGTACATGGCGGTCATCTCCGTGCCCATTGCGGTGGTGCTGTTCGCGTTCGAGATCTTCGTTGCGGTATTGCAGGCATACATTTTCGCTATACTCACCCAGGTTTACATCGAACTGGCGATGTTCCGTGAGGACCATTAATGGTGACGATGGGTCACTCGAGACAAACCGAGAAGGGAGCAAGATAGATGGATATATTGACGTTGCTCGGAAGTCCGCTGATGTTGATGTTGCTTCAGGCCAGCAGCGACATAGGCCGCTACATAGGCGTAGGCGTCGCAGCCGGCACGGCGGTCATCGGCTCCGGCGTTGGAATGGGGTTCCTGATCGGGACTACTATCGCGAGCATCCACCGCCAGCCGGAGGCTTTCGACCAGACGCGTACCCTCATGTTCCTCGGGATCGGACTGGTAGAAGCGCAGGCGCTCTTCGGGCTCGTCTTCGCCCTGCTCGTCGCCTTCGTGCTCTAGGTCAAAGAACGAGGGAGGATAGCTTATGATAGACCCAACGGGGATCTTCGATCTCATAAACACGAGCCTGATCTTCTGGGAGGTCATTACCTTCCTCATCCTGATCTTCCTCCTCATCCGCTACGTCTACCCGCCGATTCGGGAGCAGATCCAGCAGCGCCAGTCCCAGATCGAGCAGGCCATAGACGAGGCCGAGAAGACCCGCGCCGAAGCCCGCGAACTGCTCGCCGAGTACCGGCGTCAGATCGAGGAGGCCCGCAGCGAGGGACGCCAGATCCTCGAACAGGCCCGCAAGCAGGGCGACGCCCAGCGCGAGCGGACCAAGCGTGAGGCCCGCGAGGAGGGCGACCGCATCATCCAGCGCGCCCGCGAGGAGATAGAACGCGAACGCGACAACACGCTGCGCGACATCCGGCGCGAGGTCGGCGACATGGTCATCCAGGCTTCCGAGCAGGTCCTCGGCCGCGAACTCGACCGCGACGAACACGAACGCCTGATCTCCGAGGCCCTCGATAACCTCGAAGCCGAGCTCACCGGCTCCAGCACCGATGGGAGGGCAGGCTCCTGAGTGCCGTCTCCACGTACGCGGAAGCCCTGTTCGGGGCCGCTAAAGAGAGGGACGAACTGGAGTCCGTGCTCGAGGAACTCAAGGAATTCGCCTCCGCGCTGGAAGAGAGCGAGGAACTAAGGCTCTTCTACTATGGCGGTCAGGTCCCCGAGCGCGAGAAGCGCCGGGCCATAGATGCCCTCACCGAGGGGATGACGACCTCGACGAGCAACTTCCTCAAAGTGCTTTCTGACAACGGGCGGGAATCCATCCTGGACGAGGTGATCCTGCGCTACGAGACGCTGGTGGAGGAGCACCTCGGCCGGGTCGAGGTGGAAGTGACGACGGCGGTTGACCTTTCGGACGAGACGCTGGAGCGGCTACGAGAGAGGTTGGGCACGATACTCGACGGCAGGGAAGTTGTACTGGAGACCAACGTTGATCCGGACATACTTGGCGGCGCGGTCTTCAGGCTGGGTGGCGACATGATGGACGGCAGTATCCGGGGGCGGCTCAACACCCTCCGGGAGAGCATGATGCAGAGAGGGGTAGTCTAGTGGGCAGGCTGAGGCCGGAGGAGATCTCCTCCATATTGAAGGGCGCCATTACCGACTACGAGAACCGCGTCCGCACCGAGGAGGTCGGGCAGGTTCTCGAGGTCGGAGACGGCATCGCCAGGGTACACGGGCTCACAAACGTCATGTACCAGGAGATGCTGGAGTTCGAGGACTCGCGGGGCGAGAGGATCACCGGCCTCGCCCTGAACCTCGAAGAGGATAATGTCGGCGTGATCATCGCCGGTGAGGACCGCCACATCCAGGAGGGCTCGACGGTTCGCCGCACCGAGAAGCTCGCGAGCGTACCGGTTGGTACGGGCGTCCTGGGCCGCGTGATAGACGCGGTCGGCTCTCCGCTGGACGGCAAGGGCGACATCGAGGCCGAGGACACCAGGCTTGCGGAGGTCATCGCGCCAGGCATCATCCGCCGCCAGGAGGTGAACACCCCGCTCCAGACCGGCATCAAGGCCATAGACTCCATGATCCCCATCGGCCGCGGGCAGCGGGAGTTGATCATCGGCGACCGGCAGACGGGGAAGACCTCGATCCTGCTTGACACAATCATCAACCAGGCCGACCAGAACGTGAAATGCATCTACGTGGCCGTCGGCCAGAAGGACTCCTCGGTCGCTGGTGTTCTCTCCAGCCTGGAGGAAGCCGGCGCGATGGACTACACCACGATCATCAACGCCTCGGCCTCCCAGTCTGCGACGTTGCAGTATTTGGCCCCTTACACCGGGTGCGCCATCGGCGAGTACTTCATGCACCAGGGCGAGGATGCGCTGGTGATCTACGACGACCTCTCCAAGCACGCCGTCGCCTACAGGCAGATGATGCTCCTGCTGAGGCGCCCGCCGGGCCGCGAAGCATATCCCGGCGACATCTTCTACCTGCACTCGCGCCTGCTGGAGCGGGCCGCGAGGATGTCCGACGACCACGGTGGCGGGTCGCTCACCGCGCTGCCTGTGGTAGAGACCAAGGCAGGTGACATCTCGGCTTACATCCCGACCAACATCATCTCCATCACGGACGGCCAGATCTTCCTGGACACCGATCTGTTCAACTCCAATCAGCGGCCCGCCATCGACGTGGGCAACTCGGTTAGCCGTGTGGGCTCCACGGCCCAGATCAAAGCCATGAAGAAGGTCGCGGGCACCCTGAAGCTGGACCTCTCACAGTACCGCGAGCTGGAGAGCTTCGCCCAGTTCGGCAGCGACCTGGACAAGGCCACCCAGGAGACCCTTGCCCGCGGTGAGCGCCTCACGGCCATCCTCAAGCAGGGCGAGCGCTCGCCGATGCCGGTCGAGGAGCAGGTAGCCGTGATCTACGCCGCCACCAAGGGGATGCTCTCCGATGTGGACACCGACGACGTGCCGGACTACGAGGCCCAGCTCCGCGACTACCTGCGCGACTCTCACGGTGAGCTTCTGAAGGACATCCGCGACTCCCAACAGCTTTCCGACGAGACCGCCGAGAAGCTCGAAGACGCCATAAGCAGCTTCAACGACAACTACGAGCCATCCGAGTCCGGGGTCTCCGTCAGCATGGAGGCGGGCGAGGAGGACTCCGATTCCGGGGACTCGGAGAACGGATCCGGAGGCTAGAAATTGGCTTCGCTCAGGGACCTCAAGCGCCAGATAGGCTCGATCCAGAACATCTCCAAGGTCACGGACGCCCTTCAGGCCGTCTCGGCGGTGAAGTTCCGCAGGGCCGAGGCGAGGGTCAAGAAGGCGCGTCCCTACGCGGAGAACATGGAGCAGATGATGCGCGACATAGCCTCCAAATCCAACAGCAACAGCCCGTTGATGGTCGGTCGCGAGAACGTCTCGACCGTCGCGGTCGCCACCCTTACGTCCGACCGGGGGCTCGCCGGGGGCTTCAACGCCCAGGTGCTCCGCCGGACGGCGCGCTTCCGCCAGGAGCAGAGCGCGGACCTCGTGCAGGTCGCGAGCGGCCGGAAAGGGATCGCGTATTTCAGATTCAGGCGTATACGGCTCGAAGCCGAGTACAGCGGCTTCTCCGATACACCAACCTACGAGAAGGCGCGGGAGATGGGCCGTCACCTCACCGACCTCTTCCAGGACGAAGAGGCTGATGAGGTGTACCTGATCTACAACCGCTTCGTGAACGCCGCCGTGCAGGAGCCGGTCGTAACGCGCCTTCTACCCGTGGCCCCGGAGTCGGAAGACGAGGACGGAGAGAACGATGAAGACTCAGGCAACCCGTTCGAGTTCGTGGAGGACGCGGACGAGATCCTGAAACGGCTCGTCCCCAAGTACGTGGAGACGATGGTGTGGCAGGCGTTGATCGAAGGCGCGGCGGGCGAGCACGGCGCCCGCATGACGGCCATGAAGAACGCTACGGACAACGCCAACGAGCTGGTGGACACCCTGACGTTGCAGATGAACAAGGCGCGTCAGGCCCAGATCACGCAGGAAATACTCGAGATCGTCAGCGGAGCAGAGGCCCTGTCCGCGGGTTAGAGGAGGTCACATGACGGAGAACGGCGGAGCTAGAGAAGACGGCGCGAGGACCAACGGCCAGCCCGAGCAGGGCGGCACCGGCCGGGTCGTCGAGGTGAAGGGGCCGGTCGTGGACGTCCGGTTCTCACCCGACGAGATACCCGAGATCTACAACGCTGTCACCGTACCCATCCAGACGGAGGAGGGCGAGGAAGGCACCCTGACCCTCGAAGTGCAGCAGCTCCTCGGGGACGACATGGTGCGCACCGTCGCCATGTCCTCCACCGATGGCCTGAAGCGCGGCGTGGAGGCGCAGGACACCGGCCAGCCCATTGCGGTGCCCGTCGGGGACGCGGTTCTCGGCCGCGTGCTTGACGTGCTCGGACAGCCGGTGGATGAGGGCGGCCCGATCGAGGGCGAGGACGATCGCTGGCCGATCCACCGTCCCTCTCCCAAGTTCGCGGACCTCAGCACGCAGGCCGAGCAGTTCGTCAGCGGCATCAAGGTGATGGATCTCCTGTGCCCCGTGCGTAGGGGCGGCAAGGTCGGCCTGTTCGGCGGCGCCGGTGTCGGCAAAACGGTGCTCATCACCGAGCTGATCAACAACATCGCGCTCCAGTACGAGGGCACATCCGTGTTCGCCGGGGTGGGGGAGCGTACCCGCGAGGGCACCGACCTGTACGTGGAGATGGAGGAGGCCGGGGTCCTCAAGAACACGGCCCTCGTGTTCGGGCAGATGAACGAACCGCCCGGCGCCCGCTTCCGCGTTGGCCTCACGGGGGTCACCATCTCCGAGTACTTCCGGGACGAGCAGGGCCAGGACGTGCTCTTCTTCCTGGACAATATCTTCCGCTTCGCCCAGGCCGGCAACGAGGTCTCCGCGCTCATGGGACGTATGCCTTCCGAGGTCGGTTACCAGCCGACGCTAGGCACGGAGATGGGCGCCCTTCAGGAGAGGATCACCTCTACCAAGAATGGTTCGATCACCTCGTTCCAGGCCGTCTACGTCCCGGCGGACGACTTCACCGATCCCGCTCCGTTCACGGTGTTCGCCCACCTCGACTCCACGGTGTCGCTCTCGCGGCAACTCACGGAGCAGGCCATTTACCCGGCGGTGGACCCGCTGGCCTCGACCTCCACGATCCTGGACCCATCGATCGTGGGCCAGGAGCACTACCAGGTGGCGCAGGAGGTCAAGAACATCCTCCAGCGCTACAAGGAGCTTCAGGACATCATCGCCATTCTCGGCATAGACGAACTTTCCGAGGAGGACAAGGTGATCGTGGGCCGCGCCCGCCGCTTGCAGCGGTTCCTCTCGCAGCCGTTCTTCGTGGCGGAGCAGTTCACCAGCCTCGAAGGCAAGTTCGTGGACTTGGAGGAGACGGTCCAGAGCTTCCGCGAGGTCGTGGAGGGCCAGCACGACGACCTGCCGGAGCAGGCTTTCTACATGGTAGGTGGCATAGACGATGCCAAGGAGAAAGCCCGCGGCATGAGCGGCGAGGAAGACGAAGAAGAGGGCGACGAGGAAGAGAGCGGGGACAGGGAAGAGGCCGGCGTCGGCGCGGGCGAGGGTGGTAATTCGTAGTGGCCGAAGAGGGACGGCAGCTTTTCTGTAGGGTGATAACACCCGAGGAAGTTATCTTCGACGGGGAGGTGGACCGCGTCATAGCCAGGATCGCGGACGGCGAGATCGGGGTTCTCGTGGACCACGCGCCGACCATCTCCACCATCGAAGCCGGGGACACCCGCATCTTGCAGGACGACGAAACCCTGGTCTTTGCCACCTCCGACGGCTTCTTCAAGGTCTCGGACAACCTGGTACAGATCCTGGTCGAAGAGGCCATCGCGGCCGATGAAATAGACATCTCCGAGGCCGAGAGCCGGGTTGAAGAGGCCGAAAACGAGCTCTCGAACCTGGCCGAAGGCGACGAGGAAGACGTGGAGAGAGCCAGGGAGGAGATAGAACGCCGCCGCCGAACTGCGGAGAACTTCGTCCGGGTGGCGCGCCGGTACGGGGAAGGCTAGGCTTACCCAACGGTTGCGGAACGTTTACTCGGGCGTTACCGTACTGTAATCTGCGTGGTTCATAAACGGGATGGTGTTTAGACCGTCCCGTTTTGCAAGTAACGTCAGGGAGGGGAGACGATGGAGCGATTTCTGATCGAGGGCGGAGTCCGGCTCGAAGGCGAGGTCGAGGTCTCCGGCGCGAAGAACGCGGCGCTCAAGCTAATAGCAGGCTCGCTCATGGCGCCGGGCCGAACCACCCTGCACAACGTCCCCCGCATCAGCGACGTTGGCACGATGCGCGCCGTCCTCGACGGTCTCGGGGCTTCCTCGGAATTCTCCAGGCACACCCTGGAACTGGATACGGCCGACGTAGATTCCTACACGGCTCCCTACGAGCTGGTCCGCCAGATGCGCGCATCCATCATCGTCCTTGGCCCGCTTGTCACCCGTTTCGGCGAGGCGGAGGTCTCCGCGCCGGGTGGGTGCAACCTGGGTTTGCGGAAGTTCAACTACCATCTTGATGGGCTGCGCGCGCTGGGCGCGGAGGTGGATCTCGACCACGGCTTTATCCGGGCTTCCGCGCCGCGTGGATTGCACGGGGCCGAGGTGTACTTCGAGTATCCGAGCGTCGGGGCCACGGAGAACGTGATGATGGCAGCCACCCTCGCCAACGGCACGACCATCATCGAAAACTGCGCCCGCGAACCGGAGATTGTGGACCTTGCGAACTTCCTGAACGCGATGGGCGCGAGCATCGTTGGGGCTGGCACCGGCCGCATCGTGATCGAAGGCGTAGAGGAGCTCTCGCCGGTGGAGTATTCAGTAGTCTCGGATCGCATCGAAGCCGGGACTTTCCTGATGGCGGCGGCCGCCACCGGCGGTGACGTAACTGTGAAGCGCGCCAACCCCGGGCATCTCAAGATGGAGATGGAGAAGCTCAGGGAGATGGGCGTGGACGTGGGCGCGACCGGCGACGGTCTTCGCGTGCGGGCTGGGGAACCGTTGGATCTCTCGGGCGTTGACGTATCCACGCTTCCTTTCCCCGGCTTCGCCACCGACCTCCAGGCGCAGATGATGGTGCTCCTGACCCAGGTATCTGGGGCCGGAATTATCACAGAGAACGTCTACGAGAACCGCCTGCAGGTCGCCGAAGAACTGAACCGTATGAACGCGGGCATAGATCTCTTCGGGGGGCACAGGGCGCTCGTGCGGGGACCGCGCAAGCTCTCAGGGACCATCGTGCAGTCGCCGGACCTGCGGGGCGGCGCGGCGCTGGTGATGGCGGGGCTGGTGGCCGACGGCACGACGGCGGTGGACGGCGCGCGGCACATCCTGCGCGGCTACGAGGGCTTCGAGGAGAAGCTCACCGAACTGGGGGCTACCGTCGCCTTCGAAGCCGGGGCGCCTGTTACTTCATAGTTCCGGCGCGTCTCCTTCGGGAAGAGTATCGTACGGTCCGTAGGGGCCGTCTATTTGAAACGGAGGAGGCGCTGGCAGGAACCACGAACAATGGTGAGGTGTTCGCCCTCACCCGCCGGCTTGCACGCTACCGTTCGTACACCCCGGGCGTGGCGCAGTCGGCCGTGGACTTCATCAACGGCTGGTTCGAGGCGAGGGGTTTCGAGCCCATCCGCTACCACGGCGCCGGGCCGCAGGGAGAACTAACTTCGCTGGTGATCCGGATCGGCTCCGGTGAGCCACGCATCTTGCTGCACGGCCACGTAGACGTGGTGCCTGGTGAAGAGTGGCAGTTCGAACCGTACGAAGAAGACGGGGAGCTTTTCGGGCGCGGCGTCTACGACATGAAAGGCGCCCTCGCCGCCATGATGTATGCCGTCGAGGACCTCAAAGAGGTAGGGTGTCCGGCCACGGTCGAGTTACTTATCGTTCCTGATGAGGAACGGGACTACGATGGGCCCACCGGGGCGGAAGTTCTGATCCGGAACGGGCACACGGGGGACTTCCTGATCACGGGCGAGCCCACGGATTTTCACATCGGGACGCAGGCGAAAGGTGTGCTCGACCTGCGTATCACGCTTCTCGGGAAGAGCGCCCACGGCTCACGGCCCTGGCTCGGCAAGAACGCCGTGCTGCTGGCCTACGGGCACTACAGCAAGGTGCTAAAGCTACCCTTCGCCTCCGAGCGCAGCGATCTCTTTCCGTACCCGAGCATCAACATGGCGCGCATCATCGGCGGCGACGTCATAAACCGTGTTCCCGACCGCTGCACCTACGACCTGGATATCCGCTATCTACCGGGACAGAACCCGAAGGAGATCACACACCAGGTCCGCTCTCTGGACTATCCCGCCGAGGTCGAAGTCCTGTTCTCCCGCGAACCCACATACGTCTCCCGCAAGAACCCCTACGTCAAGGCGCTACGCGAGGTCGCCGCCCGGCACTTCCATGGCAACCCGGTCGGCGTCGGGCGCCACGGCGCGTCGGACATTGTGTACTTCCAGCGCGCTGGCGTGCCCGGCGTTGAGTTCGGCCCGATAGGCGGCGGGCATCACGGCCCCCAGGAATACGTCGTCTCGTCCTCGCTGGAGACGTACCGGCAGATGCTCGTGCAGTTTGTCCAGATCCTGGGTCAGAATGGGAAGGGCCGCTAGGCGCTCTCCGTATTGGCGCTCTCGCTACCCTGACCGGTAGAGTCGGCTTCGCTGAAGGGCTCCGCTTCGGCCCTGGGTGATGTGCCGCGGCTCATGCTGGGCGCGGCTTCGGCTTCGGCTTCTTCCTGGGAGATCGCACCCCCGGAGATTGCGACGATGCCGCTTCTTAGCGAGGAGATCTTACCTTCCAGGCTGGCCCACACGCCGACTGAGAAGCCGTCGTCCACAGGCTCGCCGATCTTCTGCTCGTAAGACACTTCGTCGCCCTCAGCAACCAGCGGCGCCGCCGGTTTCAACAGGCCGCCGCCCAGAGGCAGGTTCACCCCCGATACCTTTCCGACCAGGGAAACGATGCCTTCTTCGGGAAGCTCCGTCTTTATGTCTGCGTATTCTTTGCCCTGCCTGCCTGCTGGGATTATGAAGAGCGAGTTCGTCATCCGCCGCACGTAGGCGTCACCCGTCCCCAACTCCTGGATAGCCACGTCGTGCAGGTACGGGCCGCCGTCCAGGCAAGTGAGGTGGCCCGAGTTCTCAACGTCCAGGCCTGCGATCCCAAGTACCTCGCTCACTGACGCGCCAAGCGGCACCTCGTAAACCTTCGTGTCCACCTCTTCGCCGTAGACGGTAAAGATCTTCGTCGTGAGGGGTTTGCCCAGGAAGAGGGCGCGGTAGACGTTGAGCAAGGTCTCCGAGTTGTTGACGACCTTGCCGACATCCGGCGGCATCCCGGGACGCCTCGATCCATCGGGATTGTCCACGAACCGGGGCACCCTGGACTCGGTGGCGTGCTTGACGAGCGTTTTCTCCTCCCCAAGGGCGTAGGTGTCGGGCACGTAGCGCACATCGTAGACATCGCCAGCGTGTTCCTGATACTCGGCGTACCACTCCCGGTCCTTCTCGTGCACGCCAAGCGTGATCTGCTCGAACCCGAAGATGGCTTTCATGGCCTCGAAGACTTGGAGGAATTCTTCGAGATGCTCCTTGTGCACCAGCTTGTCGCCCCAGTAGCCTGGCTCGCTCTCGGTGGCGTTGACGATCAGATGCGGCTGCGGTTTCGCGTACTTGAAGTAAGTCGGGAAGCCACCACCACCGGCCCCCACGATGCCGGCCTGGCGCATGATCTCCACGGCTTCCTCACCGCTCAGGGCCTTTACTTCTTCGAGGCTGCGTTGATTCAGTTCGGCCAAGATGCTTCGCCTTTCAAAGAAGTTGTCCGACTAGTTGATCCCGACGCCGGGCGCGATGTCCGAGTAATCGAACTCCGCTGCCTTGGTGGCGTATATCTGCAGTTCCTCGGGAACTTCGTCGCCGGGATATATGGCCTCGACCGGGCATTCGGGCATGCACATGCTGCAATCTATACACTCCGCAGGGTTAATCAAGTAGTGGTCGCCCCCATCGTAAATGCAGTCAACGGGACACGCCGTAATACACGCGGTGTTCTTGGTACCGATGCACGCTTCGGTAATAACGTAGGCCACTACCTTTCCTCCTCACTTCCCGGCCTCCCGCCCATGCCGGACCCCACAGTGACGCCCGACACATGACGTTTTCCGAACGAAGGCTAGTCTAACAAAAGGATGCCAGCAAGATACGCTGATCCCAGGCCGGCCAAGGCTGCGTTTGCTCCTGCGGTAGGCGATGGTAGATGCTCTTTGCTACAGTTAGTAGCATCTTGAAAGTTTAGTGGAATATGAGTATATTCCGGGTGTGATGCAGGTAGAAGGGCGGATTTGAGTCTAGGCTTGATACAGCAGGAGATGTCCTACGGAGCGTTGTACCTGTACGTGGGGATCTTCATGCTGTTGGTGACGGGTTTCGTGGCTACGGTGCTTGTTCTGGCGCGCCTCATAGCACCGGGACGGCGCTCCGCTACGAAGGCCGCGATCTATGAGACCGGTGAGGCGACCGTCACCGACCCGTGGCGTCCTTTCCCGGTACGTTATTACGTGTTCGCCCTGCTCTTTCTCATATTCGATGTCGAGGCCGCCTTTTTATATCCGTGGGCGGTCGTTTACAAGGAGTTGGGTCTGTACGGATTTTTTGAGATGGTCGTTTTCGTCTTGATCCTGGGTGTCGGCCTCGCCTACGCCTGGAAGAAGGGAGCCCTGAAATGGGTGTGATGCAGCAGTTCAACGAGCCGAACATCGTCACCACGACCACGGACAGGATATTCAACTGGGGACGCAAACACTCCTTGTGGCCGCTCCAGTTCGGACTTGCCTGCTGCGCCATCGAGATGATGTCCACCGGCATGGCCCACAACGACCTGGAACGCTTCGGGAGCAGCCCGTTCATGGGCTCGCCGCGCCAGGCCGACGTGATGATCGTCTCAGGCACCGTCTCCACCAAGATGGCCGAGCGCATGACCCGCCTCTACGAGCAGATGCCCGAACCCAAGTGGGTCATAGCCATGGGCGCCTGCGCCATCTCCGGCGGTCCCTTCCTCGACGGCTATTCCGTTCTCATGGGCGCCGACCGCGTTATTCCGGTTGACGTGTACGTGCCTGGATGCCCGCCGCGGCCCGAAGCCCTGATCTTCGGCATCCTCACCCTCCAGAAGAAGGTCGAGCGCGACATGCAAGTCGGCTACGACAAGCCGCGTCCGGCCCTCGTGAACGACGACGGCTCGATCAACGAGTACCTCCCCGAGCGTGAGTACACCGAGATCTCCGAGGGCAAAGCGGTCCGCTTCGAGGGCATCAAGCCGCTCAAGCGCACCTACGTCTTCGAGCGCAAGGGCATGCCGCCCGCCTCCCAGACGGATGTAGGCTGGATCCCCAAGGAAGTCAAGCAGAAGATCAAAGAGCAGAAGAAAGCCGAAAAAGCCGCCGCCGAAGGCAAGGCCGCAGAAGAAGCGCAGTCGAACGGCGGAACCGCCACAGCGACCGCTGAGAAGGACGGCGATTCTGAAGCCAAATCCCGTTCCAACGGCAAGCAGGGAGACGCCTAGGTGGCCGTTACGCTGCCGGAGGGGGATCTCCAGTCCCGCCTGAACCGTTACCTCGACGGCTTCAACAACCAGCACGGTCTGGACGAATCCGAGATAGAAGGCAACGTGGTACGGCTGGTCGTGCCGCCAGATGTTGTTCCGGCGGTTCTTACGACGGCGCGCGAGGCGCTCGGCATACTGCACCTCGCGTTCATAACGGTCGTGGACCGGGAGGGCTCCTTCGAGTTAACTTACGAGCTTCTGGATCTCCGGGGCGCGATCGTGCGGGTCAGGACCACCATCGAGGGCGATGAGCCGGTCATAGACACGGTCACCAACATCTACCCGACGGCCAACTGGCACGAGCGGGAGGCTTACGATATGTTCGGGGTCGCGTTCAAGGGGCATCCAGATTTGCGGCGGACGTACATGTGGCAGGATCACTTCGACCACCATCCGTTGCTCAAGAGCTTCGAGATCAGCACCCGGCGCACGTTCGAGGGATTGAGGTGAGGTTGCGATGAGCATGCTCGGACAGGACAAGCGCGTAGAGAGCATCAGCCTTAGCGGCCGGGAGAGCGGCCGTCTCGCCGGCCCCGACGTGCGGGATGAGTTCGGCCTGGAAACGCTGGACATGAACATGGGCCCGCAGCACCCGGCCATGCACGGCCTGCTGCGCCTCATACTGGAACTCGACGGCGAGACGGTTGTGCGCTGCGATCCCGTGATGGGATACCTGCACCGTTGCCAGGAGAAGATCGCCGAGAACCGCATGTACCCTGCTGTCATCCCGATGACCGACCGGCTCGACTACTTCGCCAACATGTTCAACGAGCACGGCTACGTACTGGCGGTCGAGGATCTCCTGGACGTGGAGATACCGCCGCGGGCCGAGTACATCCGGGTTCTGATGTGCGAGCTTATGCGGCTGGCCAGCCACATTCCTTCGCTCGGGTTCCTGATGCTGGAGCTCGGGGCGTTCACGCCCATCCTGTACGCCTTCCGCGAGCGCGAGCGCATACAGAGCATCTTCGAGGCTGTGACGGGCGCGCGGATGATGTTCCACTACATCCGCATCGGGGGTGTGAAGGCGGACCTGCCGCCGGACATACCGCAGAAGATCTGGGACTACATCGAGGGGCTGGAGAAGAGGTTCCAGCCTGACTTCGTGGACTTGATCTCGGGCAACGAGATCTTCATCTCCCGCACCCGGAACGTGGGCACCATGACCCCGGAAAAGGCGCTGGAGATGGGCCTGACCGGGCCGCCATTGCGCTGCACCGGCGTGGACTTCGACATCCGGCGCGACTACCCGTACAGCGTTTACCCGGAGCTGGAGTTTGACGTAATCACGGAGACTGCCGGGGATGTGGAGGCATCGTACTGGGTGCGGATCAAGGAGTGTTTGCAGAGCATCCGGCTCATCAAGCAATGCCTGGAGAAGATGCCGGAGGGCGAGGTTATGGGCGAACTGGGACGCCGGCTGAGGCCGGACGAAGGAGACGGGTTTGGGCGGGTGGAGAGCCCGCGCGGAGAGTTCGCCGTTCACGTAGTGTCCGACGGATCTGATACGCCGTACCGGGTTCACTACCGGGACCCGAGCTTCTGCAACATGCAACTCCTTCAGGAGATCATACCCGGCCACTACCTGCCAGACATCATGCCGATCATGGGCCTCATAGACCCCGTTTCGGGCGGATGGGACAAGTAGCGTGCAGACGGCCCTGAACGTCCTGGAGATGGAGCCGGTACGGTTCTTGCTCGCCTTCGGAGCCGTGCTTTTCCTGGTGCTGAACCTGGCGGCCATCCTGGTGATGGCCGAGCGGAAGGTCGCGGGCTACATACAGCTCCGCTACGGTCCGAACCGGGTGGGCTGGCGCGGCATCCTTCAGCCGCTGGCCGATATTCTCAAGCTGTTCAGCAAGGAGAACGTATCACCGGGCCGGGCGGATCTGTGGGTATTCCTGGGAGCGCCGATAGCCATGTTCCTGCCGGCCGTGCTGGTGTGGGTGGCGGTGCCGTTCGCCCCGGGAGCGGTGGTTGCGAACATAAACGTGGCCATCCTGTTCTTCGTTGGCATCACATCCATCGGGGCGCTCGGCGTGATCATGGCCGGGTACGGAAGCCGGTCCAGCTTTTCGTTGCTTGGCGCATTGCGCGGTGCGGCGCAGATGATCTCCTACGAGGTGCCCCTGATCCTGAGTCTCCTCGGCATCGTCATGATCACGGGAAGCCTCTCGCTGGTGGATGTGGTGAACGCGCAGGGTGACGCGTTCTGGACTTGGTACTTCATACCGCAGTTACCGATGTTCATTACCTTCTACGTGGCCGGTATTGCGGAGGTCAAGCGGGTTCCGTTCGACCTGCCGGAGGGGGAGAGCGAGATCGTCGGCGGGTACATGATCGAGTACTCCGGCATGACGTGGGCGCTCATCCAGGCGGCGGAGTTCGCCTCGATGGGCATGATGTCCGGAATTACGACCACGCTGTTTCTCGGCGGCTGGCAGCCACCGCTGCCGTTCCTGGACCTCGGGCCGTTCAACTGGATCTGGTTCGGACTCAAGACCGCCCTCATCATGTTCACGTTTCAGTGGATTCGCTGGAGCATGCCACGTCTCAGGATGGACCAGCTCATGGATTTCGGCTGGAAGGTGCTTGTCCCGATCTGCCTCGCGTGGCTGTTCATAACCGCAGGCGCGATGCTCGTGATACCGGGTTAGACGTAGAGAGGAAGATATGCCGCAGCTAGGACAGGGGATGCTGAAGGGGATGGGCGTAACGCTCAGGCACCTCTTCGGCAACAAGATCACACGCCAGTACCCGGAATACAAGCGCGACCTCCCGGAGCGCAGCCGCGGGATGCTCACCGTGGACATGGACCGCTGCATCGCGTGCCTTCAGTGCATGCGTGTCTGCCCGGACCACTGCATCTCCATCGAACAGACCAAGCGCGACGCCGACGGCTCGGGCAAGCCCAAGCCGTACGCAGTGGGCTTCGTGATCGACGACTCGCGGTGCATGTACTGTTCGCTGTGCGTCGAGGTCTGCCCGGTCAACTGCATCTACCACACCGAGGAGTTTGAGGCGCAGGCTTACAACCGCCTGGAGCTTGCGAGGCAGTTCGGTGAGCGGCCGGTGGACCCGACGACGGACCCTAAGCCCACCGTTAAGAAAAAGAAAAAGCCTACAGGGAAGAAGGCTCCCAGGACCGCGGAGCGTCCCCGTACCGGAGACGAGGCGGCTTGACGGTCGCGTTCGCTTTTCTGGCCGGGATGACGCTCGTCTCGGCGTTTGGGGTCGTTGTGAGCCGCAACGTCGTTCACTCGGCGTTGTTTATGAGCGGGTCCTTCCTGGGGGTTTCGGGGTTCTTCGTTATGCTCAACGCCCCGGCGCTGGCGGCATTTCAGGTTCTGATCTACGTGGGCGCCGTGACGGTGGTGATCCTGTTCGGCATCATGTTCACCCAGAGGCCGCAGGCGCGAAGGTTCCGTACCATCATCAACCACCAGTTCTGGGCGGGGTTCCTGGTGGCGATCGGTGTCGGTGTGTTCCTGGCTTACCTGCTCGCCGTCGAGGACTGGGGTCAGACGAGCGCTGGAAACGGGGCGCGTGACGTGGCCGCCTTTGGGAAGGATCTACTCGGGGTCAGTCCCGGCTCAGAGATCTTCGCGCTTCTCTTCGAGGTGGCGTCCGTACTGCTGCTGGTTGCCGTCGTCGCGGCCATTGTGGTGAGCCGCCGCAAGACGGGCGAGGGCGTGGACCGGGGGGTGGAATAGTGCCGCCGATCGTTCAGCAGATCATAGACGCGCTCACCGCGACGCCGCCGCTGGCGGGATATCTGGTGGTCGGCGCCATAATGTTCGCCATCGGGACGTGGGGCGCGCTCATCCGGCGCAACGCCGTCGTGGTTTTCATGTGCGTGGAGTTGATGATCAACGCCGTCAACCTGACACTGGTCGCTTTCGGAGACTTTCTGCCGGGCGAAAAGGGTCTGGGGGCGAGCTACGCGGTGCTGGTGATCGCCATCGCTGCGGCCGAGATCGCGGTCGGGCTCGCCATCGTGCTCGCGGTGTTCCGCTCCCGGCGCACGGTGAACATAGACGAAGTCAACACGATGCGGGGCTAGAAAGGGTGGCCGCTTAGATGACAACCGTCGGCCAACAGCTCATAGTGGCCGCCATTCCGGCCCTCCCGGCGCTTGTGTTCGCGGTGCTGGTGCTCTTCGGACGCCTGTTGAAGGAGAATGCGCAATACGTCGCCATTCTGGGCGTGACCGTCTCGCTGGTCTTCTCGGCCTTCTCGCTGTACTACGTGGCGAGCAACGACGGTACGCCCATCGAATTCTCCGTGCCATGGATTGACCTCGGCGCGGGCGGGACGTTTTCGATGGGTATCTACATAGACAGCCTCGCGGCCGTTATGCTCGTCGTGGTGTGCTTCGTGAGCCTCATGATCCAGCTATATTCCGGGGCGTTCATGGAGGGAGATTCACGCTTCGCCTGGTACTACGCCATCCTGAACCTATTTACCGCCTCGATGCTTGGGCTGGTAGTCGCCCCGAACTTCATCGAGCTTTACGTGTTCTGGGAACTTGTCGGCCTGTGCTCCTACCTGCTGGTCGGACACTGGTACGAGAAACCATCGGCCCGCGATGCGGCGCAGAAGGCGTTCATCGTCACGCGGGTGGGGGATGCGGCGCTGTTCATCGGGATCATCATGTTCTGGCGGGCGACGGGGACGACGGCGTTCGATGAGATCTCGCAGGCTGCCCAGGCCGGATTCATCGGCGGATCGGCTCTCACGGCGGCCATCGTGCTGGTGTTCATCGGCGCTGTAGGCAAGAGCGCGCAGTTCCCGCTGCACGTGTGGCTGCCCGACGCGATGGAGGGCCCGACGCCGGTCTCCGCCCTGATCCACGCTGCCACGATGGTCGCTGCTGGCGTGTACCTGGTGGCGCGCACCTACGATATCTTCGTGCAGAGCGAGACGGCGATGCTGACAGTCGCCTACGTCGGCGGGTTCACGGCGCTCATGGCGGCGACGATGGCGCTGGTGAAGAAGGATATAAAGCGGGTGATCGCGTACTCCACTGTTTCGCAGCTCGGGTACATGATGCTTGGGCTCGGGATCGGGCAGTACACCGCCGGGTTCTTCCACCTCTACAACCACGCCTTCTTCAAGGCGCTGCTCTTCCTGTGCGCCGGTAGCGTTATCTACGCGATGAACACGTACAGCCTGCCTGAGATGGGTGGGCTGCGGAGGCGCATGCCGATCACGTTCTGGGCCATGGTGCTGGCGGGGCTTTCGCTCTCGGGGATCTTCCCGTTCGCCGGTTTCTGGTCCAAGGACGCCATCGTGGCGAGCACCTACGACGAGCATTACTACGTGCTGTTCGGGATGGCTTTGCTGACGGTGTTCCTGACGGCCTTCTACATCTTCCGTGCGATCTTCATGGCCTTCACCGGCGAGCCGCGCACCCAGGCGGCCCGCGAGGCCGTAGAGTCGCCGGGGATCATGACGGGTCCGATGATCCTGCTGGCTTTCCTCTCCATCGTAAGCGGGTGGGTTGGCATCCCGAGCGGGTTTGGGGTTCCGATCAAGGACTACTTCGCGGACTTCGTTACGCCGAGCAAGTTCGCCAGCGATACGCTCGGGCTGGAGGCGCACGCTTTCAGCTTCCAGCTTGCCATCATCTCGGTGGCCGTGGGACTTGCCGGGATCGGGCTGGCTTACTTCCTGTATGTCCCGAAGCCGGAGCGGGCAGCCCAACTGGCCCGGCGGCTCGCGCCCATCCACACGTTCCTGGACAAGGGCTGGTACTTCGACGCGCTGTACGGGCTGGTATTCGTACAGGGCGCGAAGGCGCTGGCGCGGGGAATCAGGGGGTTCGATCGCCGCGCGTTGGGCGGGCTCGTCGGCGGCGTGGGCCGCGGGGCGATGGGGACGGGGGGATTTCTCCAGCGTTTCCAGACCGGCGGCGTGCAGAACTATGCGCTGTTCATCCTGTTTAGCGTGCTGTTGATCGGAATACTGGTGGGTGCTTTGGCGGGCGCGCAGTGGACGCTCCTGGTGGTGGCCCTGATCGCGGTCACTACCGTGGCCGCCTTCGCGGTGGGGGCGAGGCTATGATCACCACGGCAACCATCTTCATTCCGCTGCTCGGCGCCATCCTCATGCTATTCATGCCAGACGACGCGCGTCTCGTGCGCTACACGGCGATGGCCGTGGCAGCCGTGCCGCTGGTGCTCACGCTGTACATTTACTTCGCGCACGGGAGCGACCTTGGCGCGGCTTCGCTGACCCAGGAACTGAACTGGATCCCCTCTTTGGACATCGGATACCGCGTCGGCCTGGACGGCCTTGGATTCGGAATGTTCTTTCTTACGGCGCTGCTGACGCTCATAGCGGTCGTCGCTTCGTGGGACATCCAGGAGAACTCACGGCAGTACTTCGCCATCCTCTTCCTGGCTGAACTGGGGATGCTCGGGGTGTTCGCGGCGCAGGACTTGATCCTGTTCTACGTGTTCTTCGAGGTCACGCTGATCCCGATGTACCTGATGGTTGGAATCTGGGGTGACGAGAACCGGCGTTCGGCGGCGATAAAATTCTTCATCTACACCTTCCTCGGCAGCACCACCATGCTTGCGGGCTTCCTTGCCTTCGGCGTGCTGGCCGGGACGTTCTCTATCGAGGAGCTGAACGCTGGCGGCGGGCTCGGCACTACGGCGCAGGTCGCCATCGCGGCTCCCATACTCTTCGGGCTGCTGGTGAAGGTGCCCGCGGTGCCGCTGCATAGCTGGCTGCTGGACGTGTATGTGTCCAGCCCGACGAGCACGAACGTGGTGCTCTCCGGCATCCTGCCGAAGCTGGGGACGTACGGCCTGATCAAGATCGCCCTTCCACTGTTGCCGCAGGGCGTCGAACCATTCCTGCCCATCGTGGCGGCGCTCGGGGTCGTCAACATAGTGTACGGCGCGTTCGTCGCGTTCCTGCAGCCGGACCTGAAGGCGCTGGTGGCGTACTCTTCTATCGGGACGCTTGGCTTCATCCTGCTTGGGACGGCTTCGGCGGACCCGGTCGGGATGAACGGGGCCGTGCTGCAGCAGGTGACGCACGGGCTGTATTCGGCGTTGTTGTTCGTTCTGGTCGGTATTATCGCCTCCCGCACGGGAACACGGACCATCTCGGAGCTTGGCGGGCTCACGGCCCGGATGCCGTGGGCCGGTGGGTTGCTGGCGCTCGGGGCCCTGGCGGCGATGGGGGTGCCCGGTCTCGCTGTCTTCGCGTCGGAGTTCATGAGCATCATGGGCGGGTACACGGCGTTCCCGCTGGCCGGGATACTGGCATCGCTCGGTATCGTTTTCAGCGCGATGTATTTGCTTTACATGCTGGCGCGGGTGATCTTCGGCCCCATCGAGAAACCGGCCTATGAAGAATTGACGGACGCCGGGCCGATGGAGATGGCGGCGGTTGTGCCGCTGGCGGTATTGCTCGTACTTTTTGGAATCTTGCCGGGCATCCTGACGGGCGTGCAGCAGCCGGCGGTCGAGGCGGTCGTGACCGTGTTGGGAGGGGGATAGGCCATGTCCTATACGGGTGAAGCGTTCCTGGGGCTGATGCCCGAGTTGATCTCGACCGGGTTCCTGATCGCGGTTCTCATGGTCGGCGTTTTCGTGGAACGCAGCACGGGCCTCGTTGCCTCCCTCGCCGCGCTGGGGGCCCTGGTTACCTTCGTGGGAACTGCCGTTCTGCTCTTTATCGGCTTCGAGGGCGAGTTCTTCGGTGGCGGCTACGTGGTGGACGCCTTCGCGCTGTACTTCAAGCTGATAGTTACCGGTCCGGCGTTCTTCGCGGTGCTGGCCGCGGCCCGCTGGTCTGGCGGCACGGGCGACGGCGCCGAGTACCTGACGCTTATCCTCTCGGTCGTCGTTGGGGCGATGCTTCTGGTCTCGATGCGGGACCTCTTCGGCATCTTCCTGGCGCTGGAACTCTCGACGATACCCTCGTATGCGATGGTGGCGTTCGACCGGCGGCGGCGGGAGAGCGCCGAGGGCGGGATGAAGTACCTGATCACGGGCGTCATCGCCTCCTCCATCATGCTCTACGGGATGGTCCTGATCTACGGCGTTGCAGGTTCGGCCCAGCTCGCGGACATCGCGGAGGCGTTCTCCGAACAGCTCACGCCCGTCGCCCTGATCGGGCTGGTATTGCTGGTTAGCGGCTTTGCCTTCAAGGTGTCGGCCGCGCCGTTCCACTTCTGGACGCCTGACGCCTACCAGGGCGCACCCACGAGCGCCGCGGCGTTCCTCTCCGTGGCCCCGAAAGCGGCGATCTTCGGCGTTCTGCTGAGGATTCTGCTCGAAGGAATGCCGGGCGCCACGTCTGTGTGGGCGGTGGTGATGGCGTTTCTATCCATCGTGACGATGTTCGTGGGCAACCTGTTCGCCCTGCGGCAGCGCAACGTCCGCAGGATGCTGGCCTACAGTTCGGTGGCTCACTCCGGGTATATCCTGGCGGCGTTCGCGGCCCTGCAGGGACAGGCGGTTCCGACGGGGGTGCAGGCAGTGATGATCTACTCCGCAGCCTACGCCGTGATGAACATGGGCGCCTTCCTGGTCATCGACCTGGCGGGGGAAGAAGTCAAAGGCTACAACGGCCTGTTCCGCACCCGTCCCGGCCTCGCTATCTCGATGGGCGTGTTTATGGCGGCGCTCGTGGGGCTTCCACCACTCAGCGGGTTCTTCGGCAAGGCTTGGGTGTTGCTCGCTGGCGCGCAGTCCGGATCGGGGCTCGTGTATGTGGTGGTTGGCGCCGTGGTGGTGAACAGCGTGCTATCCGTGCCTTACTACTTCGGTATCATCCGCAACATGTTCTTCGAGAAACCGGCGGGCGACGCGAAGCCGGGCGAAGGCGGATTCGCCGTCGAGTTATCCGTATACACCCTCGCTGCGGCGACGGTGATCTTCGCCCTCGTCGTCGGGCCGCTCGCGGCCCTGGCACAGGCATCCGGCCTGCTCTAGATCCGACCCCGCCCACCACTCCACGCCCGAACGTCGTATAGATCCACAGTACCTGGCGTCCAGCGGCCTCAAGCACCTTGCCGGGGAAACGCGTTTCCCCAGCCCCGTAACGTCGCCAACACCTAATTTTCGGCTCCGATACGGGGTGTCCTCCAGGAATTCGTTTAACTATGTGCATGAAGAATGTACCGAAGGACACACGGCAGAATGTGCCATGTGGCCGACGCGGTATCTTCCGGCCTTACCTAGACTCTCAATAGCAAAAGGACCAGCGCGTCAGGCAGAGGCCAGGATCTCCGCTCTTACCAGGTGGGCACCCGGAGCGGGAGGAGCCAGTGGTGCAACCGGCTGCCAGAAGGTGGCCGGTTTGTCGTGTCAGATGAAGGGAGGCAACCGAGGAGAGATCGAAGATGCGGAGAGTCCAGAAGGAAAAAGGGGCCGACCACTTGCGATTCGACTAGGCACCGATGCGAGTAGTAGCCAGCCCCACATCATTTTGTCACCCCGAGTCGCTGATTGCCACCCTTGCGACGAAGGGGAAAGGAGAATCAAGTTGAAGAATCGATGTACTCCCCTGAGGAGGAAGTGATGGGGTGGGTTAGCGCGGTGATAGAGCGCCGCACCCTCAGAACGTGGGCGATCATTGCCGTAGTGGGGGCTTTCGCTATGGCGGCGCTGGTCGTGGGCTGGCAGGTCGTCGCGTTGGCAGGACCCGTCGGCACCGAATCCGGTTTCGAGGACGACGACGGCAACCTCGTGAAGAACTCGACCTTCGACTGGAACGAATTCGCCACGACGACCTGGACGGGCACGGCACCTTACCGCCAATCGACCAAGGTCGCGTCGTCGGGTTGGATCTTCAAGGGGATCGAGGACGACCAGGTCTCCGCCACCGACACCGCCTTCGCCGGGGGGGTCAAGCAGGACCAAAACTGCCCGCCGACGACGGGCGCGAAGGCCCCGAACAAGGACGACCTCAAGCGAATCTACCTGTCGACCAAGAACGTCGGCGGGGACGTATTCCTGAACCTGGCCTGGGTCCGCATCCCGCAGAACACGACCTCACCGTCGGCACACGTCGCCTTCGAGTTCAACAAGGGTTCGACATCGTGCGGAGCCGGGTCAAGCGGGCTCGTCCAACGGACGGCCGGCGACATGCTGATCGTCTACGACTTCGAGGGCGGCTCGACCAACGTCCCGCACATCACGATGAGGCGGTGGATCACCTCCAACAACTCGACCAACGGGCCGTGCGAGATCAGCAGCGATACCGCGCCCTGCTGGGGTGTGGCGAAGGATCTGACCGACCTGGGGTTCGCGGAGGCTAAAGTCAACACGACCGCCGGGGTTACAGACACCATCCACCCCAACTCGCCCACCCCACAGAGCCTTGGGATCAACGAGTTTGGCGAGGCCGGGATCAACCTCACCGACGCTGGTGTATTCACAGCAGGGGGCTGTGATAGCTTCGGAACGGTCTACGGCGTTAGTCGCAGCTCCGGCAACTCGGGCACGGCGCAGATGAAGGACCTGGTCGGTCCTGGTAACTTCAGGCTCTCCAACTGCGGCACGGTCATCATCAAAAAGGAGACGAGTCCGGCCGGAGATACGACCACGAACTTTGATTACACGACGAACGTCACAACGAATCCGGCGACGGCGCAGTCTCCGTTCCAGCTGAAGGACGGCGGGACGAAGACCATCACTAACGTCGTTTCGGGAAGCAACTTGAACGTGACCGAGAGCAATCCTGGCTCTAACTACCAGTTGACGGGCATCGACTGTAGCAACAGCACCGTCCCGGCCGCCAACCGCTCGACCGATACGACGACGAGGGCGGTGACGTTCTCGATCGCGGCCGGCCAGACACTCGAGTGTAAGTTCACCAACACGCAGCAGCGCGGCGGTATCGTGGTCGAGAAGATCACCCAAGGTGACACCGGTACCTTCGGGTTCACCTCCAGAACTCTGTCGCCCTCCTCGTTCAACCTGACGACGACGGCGACTGGCACGGCGGGCAAGGCCACTCAGTCGTTCAACAACCTGACTCCGGGCACCTACGACGTTTCTGAGACCGCCCAGACGGGCTGGGATCTGGCCACTACTCCGACGTGCACCAGCACTGACCCCGCTGACACCAGCACCCCAGGCAACATCAGCCTCAGCTCCAACGAGACGGTCACCTGTACCTTCACCAACACCAAGCGCGGCAACCTCGTGGTCGAGAAGGTCACCCAAGGTGACACCGGTACCTTCGGGTTCACCTCCAGCACTCTGTCGCCTTCCTCGTTCAACCTGACGACGACGGCAACCGGCCAGGCGGGCAAGGCCACTCAGTCGTTCAGCAATCTGAGACCGGGTAGCTACGACGTTTCTGAGACCGTTCCGACGGGCTGGGATCTGGCCACTCCGACCTGCAACGACGGTAGTTCTGTCAGCAACATCGACATCTCTGCCGGCGAGACGGTCACCTGTACCTTCACCAACACCAGGAAGGCCACGACCATCAGCACGGTGCAGAGGTTCATACCGCAAGACACGGTGACCATAGGCGGCACCGGAAGCGGAACGTTCAACGGTCAGGTCGACTTCGAGCTTTACAGTGGCGCGGGTTGCACCGGCACGCCGGTCTACTACGAGAGGAACGTTACTTACAGCGGTAGCTCTATGAGCACAACCAACGGTGATGTTCCCACTGCCAACCACTCCGGCCCCTATGCCATTACGTCCTCGGGCACGTACCACTGGAAGGTTAGTTACCACGACGACACCAATGGCCACCCCAACGCCACCAGCTGCGTCGAGGAGTCCACGCTCACTATCGACAACGACAACACCACGCCATAACCAAACGCAAACGCGAGATCCCGGCTCCAGCGGGCCGGGATCTCCAGACCAAACTGTAGAGATACCCCGGAGCCCGCCCATCGAGCGGGCTCCGTCCTTGGTTGCCTCTATGCCCATCTCACTGTGGCGGGACCGGCAGAGACGTTTCCGCTGGTTGTTTGCCCGAAGTGCAACCAGCACGGTAGCCGACAAGAACGTTGGGTCTACCATGGATCTGGATCACAATCCGCTGGTCCTCGCGCCCAACCTGTTGTAAGCTACCGCTCCTATGCAGGCTGTTATTCTCGTTGGCGGGTTGGGCACCCGGCTGCGGCCGATCACCTACGACATCCCGAAGGCGCTCGTACCGTTGCGCAACGAGCCGTTCATCGGGTACATGATCGACTTCCTCCGGCGCGGGGGCGTGGACGGGGTCGTGCTCTCGATGGGCTACATGCCCGACCCGATCCAGGATTACTTCGCCGGGCGCGAGGACCTGAAGGACTTCCCCATACACTACGCCGTGGAAGACAATCCACTGGGCACGGCGGGCGGTATCAAGAACGCCGAGCAGTACCTGGATGGTGGGCCGCTGGTGGTGGTGAACGGTGACGTGCTCGCCGGAACAGACCTCAGCAAGGCGGTGGACTTGCACGAGTCCTCCGACTCGCTCGCCACCATCACCCTGACGAGCGTGGAGGACCCGACGGGGTACGGGCTGGTGGAGATTGACCACGACATGCTGGTCCATCGCTTCCTGGAGAAGCCCGCCGCCGACGAGATCACCACGAATTTGGTCAACGCCGGTATCTACGTACTGGAGCCGGAGGTCCTTGCCCGTATCCCGGAGGGCCAGGAGGTCTCGATCGAGCGTGAGATATTCCCCGATCTCCAGGCGGAAGGTAAAATGCGGGCCCACATTTCCAGCTCGTACTGGCGTGACATCGGGACGCCGCGAAGCTATCTGTTCGCCTCACACGATGTGCTCTCAGGCGCGGTCGGGGCCTCCGGCAAAAATTTCGAATACATGAACGTGGACGACTCGATCGTGCGGGGCAAGAACTCCAAGATACTTCCGCCGGTCGCGGTGGCCACAGGGTGCGAGATCGGGCATTCTGCCTCCATCGGCGGACGTACCTCCCTCGGCCGCAACTGCCGGGTTGGGGAAGGGGCGGTGGTCGAAGGGAGCATCGTGCTGGAGGGGGCTGAGATCGAACCCGGCGCCGTGGTACGCGGTTCGATCATAGGTCCCGGGGCCTGCGTGGGAGAGAACGCTATCGTCCGCGGTCTATCGGTGCTTGGAGCCGGTTGCGTGGTGGGGGAGGGCAATGTCCTGGATCAGGGTATCCGCATAAACCCCGGCGTCGTGGTACCACCCAGAAGCCTGAGCTTCTAGAGGCATCAGGTTTCCGGCTATAGGCTTCAGGTGGCGATAACGCACCGGCTCTGTTCCGAACGAAGAGCGGCTGGAAACCATGCTCCGTGGGACGTTGCACTGCCTCCCCTGCGTGGCCGAGCGCTTCCTAAGACCTGAGACCCGATGCCTGAAACCTCCAAAATCTGGATCGAAGCCTCCCGTCCCAAGACGCTCTCGGCGGCGGTCGCGCCTGTACTCGTAGGGACGGCTGCCGCGGCCGAATTCTCCACCTGGCGTTTCCTCGCGGCGATGGTGGTCGCGCTGGCGGTGCAGGTCGGGGTGAACTACGCGAACGACTACTTCGACGGTGTGCGCGGCGTAGATACTGAGGCCCGCGTCGGGCCGCGCCGCGCCGTCGCCTCTGGGCTCGTCTCCTCAGCCAGGATGCGCCGGGCGATGCTGGCGGCGTTCGGGGTGGCCGCGCTGGCCGGGTTGATGCTTTCGGCTGTGGCGGGGTGGTGGCTCGTCGCCGTGGGGGCCGCCTGTTTTCTGGCGGCGGTTGGCTACAGCGGTGGATCGCGTCCCTACGCCTCCTCCGGGCTGGGAGAGGTGTTCGTGTTCGTATTCTTTGGGCTGGTGGCGACGGTGGGTTCCGGGTTCGTGCAGGACGGACGAATCTCCCCGCTCCTCGTTGTGGCCGCCGTACCCGTGGGGATGCTGGCCGTGGCGATCCTCGTCGCCAATAACCTGCGGGACATCGAGACCGACGCCCGCGCGGGAAAGCGTACCCTCGCCGTCCGGTTGGGCGACCGGGGAACCAGGATCTTCTTCCTGATTTGCGTGCTGGGTTCTTTCATCTTCGTTCCTGGCGCGGCGATCATCGCCGGTAGCCTCTGGCCGCTCGTCGCCCTGCTGGCTCTGGTACTGGCGCCGCTCCCGGCGCGGGCCGCGTGGCGCGGGGCGAAGGGGAGGGCTTTGATCCCCGTTCTCGTGGGGACCGCGCGGCTTCAGATCTCCTTTGGCCTGCTCCTCGCCGCGGGTTTGCTCCTGGCGTAGGATGTCCCCATGCACGAGCCGTACCTGGACGCACTGGTGGACCTCTTCTACCCCAGGCGCTGCGCCGCGTGCGGCCGGCGCGCGAGCGACGTTCTCTGCCGGGCCTGCTTCGAGGCGCTGCCCCGCATAGAAGGTCCCCGCTGCGAGCGGTGCGGCCTCCCGACCGCCTTCGAGACCTACGTGTGCGACGCATGCGCAACCCTGGACTTCGGCTTCGAGTCCGCGAGGGCGCCCTTGAAGTACGAGGGGACGGGCAAGGAGATAGTCCACGCCCTCAAGTACAGGGGTTACAGGACGGTCGTGGAACGCGTGATGGCGCCCCTCATGGTTGGCGTCCTCGAGAACGGGACACACTTCGATGCAGTTGTGCCCGTCCCGCTGCACCGCTCCAGGTTGCGCAAGAGGGGCTTCAACCAGGCGGCGCTTATGGCAGATGCCGTGGCGAAGGAGATAAACACGCCCTTCTCGGATAAAATAGAGGCGGTGAGGAAGACCAGGGACCAGGTGGAACTGACGGCCCCGGAGAGAAAGGCGAACGTCTCCGGTGCCTTCCGGTTGCGTGAGCCTGTGCGCGGCAAGATACTGCTAGTTGACGACGTTTTTACCACCGGCGCCACCACCAGCGAGTGCGCCGAAACCCTCGCACGCTCAGGCGCCTCGGAGGTGCATGTACTTACCCTGTGCAGGACGGTCTAGGAGGCATCAGGTTACAGGCGTCAGGAAGAGCGTTGGCGATGCGTTTGCGCGTTCGCCGGAGGGAAGCGCCGGTAGCAATGCTGGCGGTTGCGGCGGACGGTACATTGGAAGAGTGATTCCGGTGAACCCGACCTGAAACCTGTAGCCTTTTCACGACCGAAGGGAGGCTGAATGGACATACTCGTCAAGGGACGCAACATCTCGGTGACGGAGGCTCTTGAGCAGCACGCGCTGGAGAAGGTCGAGCGTCTGCGAAGGTTCTTCGACGATGAGAGGAGCGTCTCGCGGACCGAGGTCGAGTTGACCCACGAGCGGAACCGCTCCATCCCGGATTGCGACGTGGCCGAAGCCACCCTATTCATAAACGGCACGGTCCTCAAGGCGCGGGAGGCGTCGCCCGACATGTACGCCTCCATAGACCGCATGTCCGACAAGCTGGAGCGGCAGGTGAGGCGTTACCGGGGGCGTCAGATCGACCGCTGGCAGGGCCAGATCAAGAACTCCTCCCCCGCCCCTCCTGAGCCCGAACCCTTCGTCGTGAACGAGGAATCGGAGGTAGAAGACCGCATCGTGCGCACCAAGCAGTTCCAGATGAAGCCGATGAGCGCGGGCGAGGCGGCGTTGCAGATGGAGCTTCTGGATCACGACTTCTTCGTCTTCACCAGCGCCGATACCGGGGACATAAATGTGGTATACCGGCGTCGCGACGGTAATTACGGGCTCATAGAGCCCGCGCGCTAGCGGGGAAAAGATGGCCCCGCGCGGCATGGGGAGTCGGCCACACACGAGGTAATGGATCTTGTCTAACCTGCTAACGAAGATATTGAAGATGGGGGAGGGCCGCAAGCTCAAGGTCCTCCAGAGGGCTGTCCAGGAGGTCACGGATCTCGAGCCTGGTATCGAAAAGCTCTCGGACGAAGAACTCCGTGCGAAGACGGACGAGTTCCGCGAAAGGCTCGCCAGCGGCGGGACACTCGACGAGATACTGCCCGAAGCGTTCGCCGTGGTCAGGGAGGCGTCCCGGCGCACCCTGGGTCTGCGGCCCTTCGACGTTCAGGTGATGGGCGGCATCGTGCTGCACCAGGGCAAAATATCCGAGATGAAGACCGGCGAGGGCAAGACGCTCGCCGCCACCATGCCCGTGTATCTGAACGCCCTTTCAGGCAGGGGAGTCCACGTCGTCACGGTCAACGACTACCTGGCGAGGCGCGACGCGGCCTGGATGGGTGAGATCTACGACTTCCTCGGCCTCTCCGTCGGCCTCGTGCAGGACGGCATGGGCTTCGACGAGCGCAAGGTCGCCTACCATTCGGACATCACCTACGGCACCAACGCCCAGTTCGGCTTCGACTACCTGCGCGACAACATAGCCACCTCGACAGAGCATCTCGTGCAGCGCGACCTCAACTACGCCATCGTGGACGAGGTTGACTCGATCCTCATAGACGAGGCCCGAACCCCGCTTATCATCAGCGGCTTGCCAGAGAGCGCCGCAGACACCTACTATCGTTTCGCCGCCATCGTCCCGCGCCTGAAGGCCGGCGAGGACTTCGAGGTGGACGAGAAGAAGCGCCAGGTCGCCCCGACCGAGAGCGGCGTCGAGAAGGTCGAGAAGGCGCTTGGCATAGAAAACCTTTACGACGACGTGAACACCAACCTGGTCAACCATTTGAACCAGGCGCTCAGGGCGCACACCCTGTTCCAGAGGGATGTGGAGTACCTGGTGCGCGATGGTCAGGTATTCATCGTGGACGAGTTCACGGGGCGCGTGCTCGAAGGCCGGCGCTACTCGGAAGGGCTTCACCAGGCCATCGAGGCCAAAGAGGGCGTGGAGATCAAGGAAGAGAACCAGACGGTCGCCACCATCACCATCCAGAACTTCTTCCGCCAGTACGACAAGCTGGCCGGCATGACGGGTACGGCGGCGACCGAGGCTGACGAGTTCATGCACATCTACAAGATGGAGGTCGTCTCCATCCCGACGCACAAGGATATGATCCGGGACGACCGCGACGACATGGTCTACAAGACCAAGAAGAGCAAGTACACCTCTGTGGTCGAGGACATCATCGAGCGCCACGAGGAGGGCCAGCCCGTCCTGGTCGGCACCGTTTCCGTGGAGGTGTCAGAACACATCTCCGGGCTGCTGAAGCGGAAAGGTATCCCGCACAACGTCCTGAACGCCAAGCAGCACGAACGCGAGGCCGAGACCATCGCCGAAGCCGGCGAGCGTGGCGCTGTGACCATCGCCACCAACATGGCCGGACGCGGCACGGACATCAAGCTGGGCGAGGGTGTGGAGGAGCTCGGCGGCCTTTACGTGCTCGGCACGGAGCGCCACGAGTCGAGGCGCATAGACAACCAACTCCGGGGACGTTCCGGGCGTCAGGGTGACTCGGGCGAGTCGCGGTTCTACCTGTCTTTCGAGGACGATCTGTTGCGGCGTTTCGGCGGGCAAAGGATGCAGAACGTCATAGACCGCATCGGTCTGGAGGAAGACGTGCCAATCGAGGCCGGAATGATCTCCGGTTCCGTCAGGCGGGCGCAGGAGCAGGTCGAGAGCCAGAACTTCCAGATCCGGAAGAAGATCCTCGAGTACGACGACGTGCTGAACAAGCAGCGCGAGGTGATCTACGCCATCCGCCGCGATATCCTGATGGGCGGCGACGTTGACACGCAGTCCTACGTGGAGGAAGTCCTCTCCGAGGTCGTATCCGGCTACGCCTCCGACGCCGTCTACCCGGAGGACTGGGATCTTGAAGCCCTCGCCACGGAACTCAACCGCTTCTACCCGACGCAGGTGGATTTCAGTTCTCTCGACATTGAGAACGTCACGGGCGCGGACGTTCAGGCGATAGTTCTGGAAGACGCGCGGGTCCGGCTCGCGGAGCGCAAGGCTGAGTGGGAGGCACGCACCGCCGAGCTGGAGCGGCGTGGCCTGGTGCGCACCGACGGCCTCGATTCCTTCGAGGAGGCCGAGCGCAGGACGCTGCTCTCCATCGTGGACCAGCGCTGGCGGGAGCACCTCTACGACATGGAGTACCTGCGCGAAGGCATCGGATGGCGTGGCCTCTCGCAGCGTGACCCCCTCGTGGAGTACAAGCGCGAGGGCTTCGACATCTTCCAGGAGATGGAGCGGGGTCTCAAGGAAGACTACGTCACCTACATCTACCGCATAGAGAACGTTCAACTGCGCGAGGAGCCGCAGCTGCAACAGCTCTCGTACAGCGGTGGTGAGGAAGAGCCGAACCAGCGTCCCAAAGCCCCACGTCAGGCGAAAGAGAAGGTCGGGCGCAACGACCCATGCCCGTGTGGCTCAGGCAAGAAGTACAAGAAGTGCGGCCTCTTGAACACCCCCGAGCACAACCGCCTGATGGCCGAGAACGGTGGGCCGGAAGCCCAGGCCGGTTAGTGACGGAACTGCGGGAGAAAGCATCCGGTCTAGAGGAGCGTCTGGCGGAGTTAGAGACGTTCTTCGACGTGGAATCGTTGCGCGATGAGTCCCGCGCTCTCTCCGAGGAGATGAGCCGCCCGGATTTCTGGGACAACCCGGAGGAAGCCAGGGAAGTGTCCGCTCGATTCTCGCGCGTGGAGGGCCGGTTGAAGTTGATGGAAGATCTGCGAGAGAGGCTCTCGGACTCAGGAGAGTTGCTCGCCCTGGCGGACGAGGATGGGGATCTTCTCTCCGAGGTCGAGGACGAACTGCGGCGGGTGGAGCGGGTGCTGGAGGAGCAGGAGATCGCCCGGCTCTTCACCGGCGAGTACGACGAGGGGGATGCCATCGTCAGCATCAACCCAGGCGAGGGCGGTGTGGATTCCCAGGATTGGGCAGAGATGCTCTCGCGCATGTACAGGCGGTGGGTGGAGCGCCGGGGCTTCGATCTGGAGGTGATCGAATACACCGAAGGGGACGAGGCCGGTATCAAGAGCGCCACCTTCAACATCAGCGGCGAACACGCATTCGGACTGCTCTCGGCCGAAAGGGGCGTGCATCGGCTGGTCCGCATAAGCCCGTTCGACGCGCGGGGCCGGCGTCACACCAGTTTCGCCTCCGTCGCCGTTGCCCCAGTGGTAGGAGATGCGGTGGAGGTCGAGATCGACGACAAAGACCTCAAGATAGATACTTACCGGGCTTCGGGCGCCGGCGGCCAGCACGTCAACAAGACGGACTCGGCGGTGAGAATAACTCACCTGCCAACCGGCATCGTGGTGCAGTGTCAGAATGAGCGCAGCCAGCACCAGAACCGGGAGGTTGCGATGAAGGTCTTGAGATCGCGGCTCTTCGAGCTGGAGCGCGAGAAGCGGGAGCAGGAGATCGCCGCCCAGAGCGGCGAGAAGGCCGAGGTTGGGTTCGGGTCCCAGATCCGGTCCTACATCCTCCACCCGTACAAGCTCGTCAAGGACCTCCGCACCAGCGAAGAAACCGGCAACGTGGACCGCGTCCTCGACGGCGACCTCGACGCCTTCATCTACGCTTACCTGAAGAGCCGGGCCGTAGCGTAGAGAGCGGGCAGGCCAGTCAGCGTTTCAGCCCGTCAGCCCCTCCGATGGTGAAAGCGCCGGGTTATGGTGGCCGGAATCGCAACCCAGTTCACCTGACTGATTTGCCAGGGTATTGCGGCGTCTGATCTCCGTCGGGATCGCGGCCTTCGTGGTCCTGGCGATCCTCGCCGGGGCGATAGCCATGATCGGCGCGTATACCTTCCTGCCACCGGTTCTCGAAGGCGCCGTCGCCAGGGACGTGCAGGACGAATTCGGCCTCTCTGAAGCCCCGGATGTCCGGCTGGAGAGCAACCCGCAACCGGCGATGCTCACCGGGACGTTTTCCGATGGCCGGGTCTCGTTGCGGGACGTAGACCTGGGCGGCGTTCGTGCCGAGAGCGCAACGGTAGACCTCGACCCGTTCGACGTGGATGTGGCCAGGAGTCTGATCCAGGGCACGGCAGTGGGGGATGGGCCACTATCGGGGAACCTGCAGGTCAGGGTCTCGGAGGCGGAGATCTCACGCCTCGCTGGCGAAGCCGCCGGGACGCCAGTGGACGATGTCCAACTCGATAGGGGGCGGATGCGCGTGAGGTCTACGGTATCAGTGTTCGGGATCGAGGCGCCCGTCACCGTGTCAGGTGGGCTGAATCTCCGCGAAGGAAAGCTAGTATTCGAGCCAGAAGACCTGGAGGCGGCCGGCGTCCCTGTCCCGGATAAAATCTCGGATCAGCTGCTCTCGGAGGCGGCGTTTGCCTTCCCGCTGAAGGGGTTGCCCGGCGGGGCGCGGATAACCGATGCCCGGATCGAAGACAGGTGCCTGGTACTCGGGGGTGAGATCCAGGGCCTGCAGCTTGGCGGTTCCGGTTGATATCCCGTCGAATTGTTGCTACCCTCCGCGAGGGTCCAGGAGGGGGGCCCGCCGAGGCGAATCACTAAACCCCTCACGGATCGCAATGGCCCGTCGCGGGTTGCGTCTGGAGTTTCCGCATGATTCGATTCGAAAACGTCACCAAGCTCTACGGGCGGGACACCGTCGCCCTTGAGCGCGTGAACCTGGAGATAAAGGCCGGGGAGTTCGTGTTCCTGGTCGGGGCCAGCGGCTCCGGCAAGAGTACGCTGGTGCGTCTGATCCTGAAGGAGATGGAACCCTCGCGCGGCGCCATCTACGTGAAGGACGTCAGGCTCTCCTCGATACCGCGCCGGAAGATTCCGCGCCTGCGGCGCGACATCGGGTGCGTCTTTCAGGACTTCAAACTCCTGCCAAACAAGACCGCGGCCGAAAACGTGGCATACGCGATGGAGGTCACGGGCCAGAAGCGGCGCGCCATCCGCACCAAAGTGCCCCAGATACTGGATCTGGTCGGCCTCTCCAGCAAGATGGACAAGTATCCGCGGGAGCTCTCCGGCGGCGAGCAGCAACGCGTCTCGATCGCGCGGGCCTTCGTCTCCCAGCCGCGAATCCTCATAGCCGACGAGCCCACGGGCAACCTGGACCCGGAAACCTCGGTCGGCATCATGAACCTACTGGAGCGGATCAACCGCATCGGCACCACGGTACTCGTCGCCACCCACGACCGGGAAATGGTGGACGCGATGCGCAAGCGCGTGGTCGCCCTGGAGCACGGCCGGGTGGTCCGCGACATGGTTAAGGGGGCCTACGCCGATGAGGTTTAATCTCGTTTTTTTCTTGAAGGAGGCGTTCAGGAACATCCGCCTGAACCTGCTGATGAGCGTGACGGCGGTGACCACGACCTTCGTGTGCATACTGGTCCTTGGCACGGCCATCCTGGTCAGCGGGCACGTGGAGGGCATCATCGGGTCCGTGCGCCAGGACGTGAGCGTGGAGGCTTTTTTCTCCCCTGATGAGACGCAGGAGAGGATTTCCGACGTGCGCGCCCAGGTCGCGGCGTACCCTGAGGTCTCCAAGGTCACGTACATCTCCCAGGAGCAGGCCCTCGCGGATTTCAAGGAGACCTTCAAGGACAACCCGGATATCTACCAGGACCTGGGAAGCGATGTGCTGCCCGCCTCGCTGGCGATACAGATCGACGACCCTTCTGATGCCGAGACCGTCGCCGGGAAGCTCCGGGAGGCCGGGTTCTCGGACGAGAACTTGAGCTACCCGCAGCAGACCATCGAGCGCCTGAACTCGGTGACTTCGTACATGATCTGGGGCCTCCGTGCGGCGACGGCCCTGTTCCTGATCTCCAGCATACTCCTGATATCCAACGCCATCCGGCTCTCCATCTTCGCCAGGCGCCAGGAGATAGAGGTGATGAAGCTGGTCGGCGCATCAGACAGCTTCGTGCGGACGCCTTTCGTGTTCGAGGGGATGTTGCAGAGCCTCGTTGGGGCGGCGCTCGCCGCGGTCGTCGTGGTGTGGTTCAACTACCTGTTCGTGGACTGGGCGGGCAGGTCGCTTCCTTTCGTGCCTATCTCTTCCTCCGCCATCAACACCTTCTTCGTGCTCGTGGTTCTTGTGGCCGTCGGGGCCGCGATCGGGGTGCTCGGCAGCTTCCTCTCCGTCACGCGCTTCTTGAGGGTATAGGTTTCAGGTTACAGGCTGCAGGCATCAGGTAAAGTCCGGTGACGGTTATCCGCTGTGAGGGTGGAACCAAGCCGATGACTGACAGCTGAAACCTGATGCCTTAAACCTCTTGCGTGGTAGACTCAAACTATGTGTGGTATGTCTCCTATTCGGGGTAGATCTTGATACTTCCGGCCGTTTTACGGCGGCCTGGCAAGTACTCCATTGCCGATCCCCTGTTCGTGGAGGAGCGGCGTCCGGTGCTGGTCGCCCGCCGCCTGCGGAAGGGCGCTGAGGCCGGGGATATCGTGCTGGTGCGCACGCGCGAGAGGGACCGCTCCCTCAGGGGCGAGGTGGTTCGGGTCATTGGAAAATCAGATGACCCGCGCAACGTCTACGACGCCCTCTTCGCCTCCATAGATACATCCAGAACCTTCTCTCCGAAGGTCGAGGAGGCGGCAGAGGATGTGTCCGGCGCAGAGCTGGGTGAGAGGCGGGATCTCCGGCATCTCGCCACGGTGACCATTGATGGCGGAGACGCGAAAGACTTCGACGACGCCATCTCGGTGGAGAGGTCCTCCTCCGGCTACAACGTCTGGGTGCACATCGCGGACGTGACCCACTTCGTGAAGTCGGGGAGCCGCCTGGATCGCGAAGCCTCCCGGCGGGGGAACTCCGTATACCTGCCGGGAACTGTAGCGCCCATGCTCCCATCGCGGCTCTCGGACGACGTATGCTCGCTGCGGCCCAACCTGGAACGGGTAGCCGTGACGGTGGAGTTAGAACTCGCTGAATCAGGAGAAGTGCGGAGCCAGAAGGCGTATCGCAGCCTCATCATCAGCGACGCCCGCCTGACCTATGAAGGTGTTGACGAATTTCTGAGAGGGAAGGGGACGGTGGAGCAGCCGGAGTTGGTGCGAGCCGCCCACGAACTCTCGCGCAGGCTGAAGACGAAAGCCGCCGTGCGCGGAAAGCTGGAGCTGGGCGGTCGGGAGCCAGAGTATGAGCTGGACCCCGAGGGTGTGCCCATCGCGGCCAGAGTCCGGCGTTCGACGCCGGCGCGGGAGTTGATCGAAGAGCTCATGGTCCTGGCGAACGAGGCCGTCGCGAAGATGATACGCGGCGGGCCCGGCGCCGTGTTCCGCGTCCACGAGCGGCCGGACGAGGAGTCAATGCAGGAGCTTGCCGAGCGGCTCGCGGCTATCGGGGTGCAGGAGGAGCCGACGCCCGAGAACCTCGGGGACATCGCCGCCCGCTCCAAATCCGACGCGGTGAACTACATGATCCTGCGTTCCCTGCCCCGTGCCGTCTACGCGCCTTCGAGCCCCGGTCATTTTGGACTGGCGCTTCGAGATTACACACACTTCACCTCCCCGATCCGGCGTTACGCCGACGTGTTGGTGCATCGCGCGCTCCTGAGCGATGAAGCCCCCGAGGACGTGTCGGAGGTGGCGGCGTCCATCTCCGAGCGGGAGTACCGGTCCATGATCTGCGAGCGCACGGCCGACGAATACACGCTGATGTGGCTGATGCGGGACCTCGTCGGCGACATGCTGGAGGGGACGGTGGTGAGCACCACCAACTTCGGGCTTTTCGTGGAGATGGAGACCGGGGCGACGGGCCTCGTCCACATCAGCAAGCTCCCCGGAAGGTGGGACGTGGAGCCGAACGGCGTGGTGTTGTCCAACGAAAAGATCGGGGCTTCGTATCGCGTTGGTGACCAGGTGCTCGTAGAATTACAGGATGTTTTGCCGCTCATGAAGCGGGCCGAATTGAGAATAGTGAAACGAATATGACAGACTTTGCACGCAACAGAAAAGCTTTCCACGACTTCCAGATGGAAGAGCGGTACGAGGCCGGCATCGTGCTGACCGGGCCCGAGGTCAAGTCCATCCGGGCGGGGAGGGCGAACCTCAAGGAGAGTTACGCACGGGTGCGGGATGGGGAAGTGTTCCTGATCGGGGCCCACATCTCACCCTACGAGAACGCGAGGATACAGGGCCAGCTCCCGACACGTGATCGCAAGCTGCTCTTGCACCGGGGTGAGATCTCACGCCTCATAGGCAAGAGCCAGGAAGAGGGCAAAACCCTGATCCCACTGCGGCTCTACTCCCGCAACGGCAACATCAAGCTGGAACTCGCCGTCGCCAGCCGCAAGAAGCAGTACGACAAGCGCCGCGAGATCGTCCGCAAAACCGCGGACCGCGAGATAGAACGCGCCATGAAAGAGCGCGTCCGCCGCTAGCAAACCGCCGGTAGCCTACCCTTTCAAGCCCCTGACCTGCCTGGAAACACCCTTCGTGTGCGGTATAATCTGGCATGTCAAAGGGGGCGTACCGGCTTCGACGGGAGCGGACAGCGTCCAGTGAGACGAGCCGAGTTTGCTGGAGACTCGTAAAACGCCGGCATCTAAACATACACGGCAACGACGTGGATGACTTGGCGGTTGCTGCTTAACCAGTGACCCCGATCGGTCCGGGTAGTCCACGACCCGGATACCGGTCTCATTGAGTGGACTCACCTTGTTGGTCCTGGTCCCGGGATCTTCGGGGGACATTCAACGGGCTAGCCCCGCCGCGGCGCCCCGGTCCGCGGCGGAAAGCGAAACAAAACCGGAAGCTACGCTCGTAGAATCTCACGGACGGCGCGCTCGCGGACGCGGGTTCAATTCCCGCCGCCTCCACTACGGGCCGCCACGTTTCTCCCAGGCGGCCTCTTGCTCCAGATCCAGGTACACTTATACGATGCAATTCAAAGCCCAATTGCCTGTAGCGGTTGGCAAACTCTGGCAACCGTTACCTTACGAATATGTTCGTGAGACTCTCGAGGAGTTGTGCAGCCTTTCGGGACAACTCGAATGGAATCTAGCAGACCTTGGGGCAAACCGGCCCACGTTCAAGGTACTTGGAACCCAAGAGAAACACGCGATTGATTTCAAGAACAGCAAAACAGTCGTCTTCGAGAATCCTGAGTGGTGGGAAGTACTAGAAATCGAGACCTTTCTCGATATAGGTGCGTCACAAATAGAACGTATTGTCTCCTCACATCGCGAACTATCTGCGGAAGACTCGCTTTCTTTGTTAATGCGAAGCTTGAGTGACTTATTTGAAGGATATCTATACGATCTCGCTCTTGTCTCTAATTTGGCTCGACCAGGTTCCATCGGATTGTTCGATGGATACGTGTCAATAGAAGAACACACAATCCGTAGGACAGAGCCATTCACATCGTGGCACTTTTACGAAGCGGCACATGTTGCCAAGAAGTCAGGATGGCCCATGCTGACCGATCTACCAATATTTGAGGTTTGGAAGTGGGCAGAATCGATTAACGGATTATCCAGAGGGTTTAGTTCCAGCGCCATCGGTAGATCTCTAAATGCTCTAACTCATTTGACTTCTCTAGAATCTCGTCAGCCTTTCATTTTGTTCTGGGTCCTTATGGGGTTAGAAGCCTTATACGTGCAGGAACGAGGTGGTGTGATGGAACAGCTTCGAGAGAAGGTCAATACATTGCTTGGTGCGCCGAAAATGCACAAGAAGAAATTCGCTCGAATGTATGATTTGAGATCTCGATTAATACACGGACAGCTCGATTTCTCATCCGCTTATTCGATGGTAGAAGGCCCAAAAGACGACCGTTTCCACCAGGAGCTAGGGGAAGCAACTGAATTTGCGACTGCACTTCTACTGGCAACCATTCAGCAATTAGTGAAACGCGGTTGGCGAGAGTTGCGATTTCCCTACTCAGTTGACGGTTCAGCTTAAACATAAGTACGTCGCAGAGCTTAGGTACAAGTTCAACATCGCTGATGATAGCGCTTCTATCTCAGGTTCTTCAAGGATGGCTACCTGTATAGTTGTGCGCCCGGGCCGCAATACCGCATAATGCCGCTGTCTTTCAAATACTCCGGGCCATAGCGACGGTCCCGCAGCCGGAAGGAGCGACATGTACTGTCCCAACTGTGGAGCGAGTAACGCCGACAATGCCACACGTTGCGTCAACTGTGGAAACACATTGCAAAAGATAGAGATGCCAACGGTGGAGGTCCCGCCGCCAGACGTTCGTGGAGGTGGATTTGCCCCGTCTGGTGCATCGAGCGGAGCGGTTCCGAACATACCCAACTATCTTGTGCAATCCATTTTGCTGACGATAGCGTGCTTCTTTCTCTCTTTCTTCGCGCTCTTCTTTCCCATGCTGGGCGTCATCCCCGGTATCATTGCCATCGTTTATGGCGCTCAGGTAAACGGGAAAGTAGCGGGGGCCAACTATACGGGCGCCAGGGAATCCTCACGGCTGGCCAAGATCTGGTGCTGGATCACTTTCGCCGTGGTAGTGCTGGAGATTGTGATAATCGTCATCTTCGTTTTGCTATTTATTGTCGCGCTGGTTGCAGGCGCGGGTTCGTCTTGAGAAACGTCATCGTCCATCTGATCTCTACGGTCCCTTGATGGACTTGCATCAAGCATAACTGGCTAAAAAACCCGATATAATGCCGTTCCGTGAGCGATCCACGGCCCATAGGAGTCTTCGATTCGGGGGTCGGCGGCCTGACGGTGCTGGCGGACATCCGGGACCGGCTGCCCTTCGAGCACACCATCTACTTCGGGGATACCGCGAGGGTTCCCTACGGGCCGCGCGACCTCGCTGAGGTGCGGTACTTCGCGTTCGAGATCGTACGCTACCTCATAGACCAGGACGTGAAGCTCATCGTGATCGCGTGCAACACGGCCGCCGCCGCGGCCCTGAAAGCGTTGCAGAGGTCCTTCGACGTTCCCATAATCGGGGTGGTGGAGCCGGGGGCGCGGGCGGCGGTGCTGGAGACGCGCAACCGCCACGTCGGGGTGCTGGCGACCGAGGGCACCGTGCGCAGCGGAGCATATCGCAGGGCCGTGCGCTCTCTGGATGCGGGCGTGGAGATCTACGAGCAGGCGGCGCCCGAGTTCGTGCCGCTCATCGAGCGCGGTGTTACGGGAGGGCCGGAGCTAGAAGGGTGCGTTCGGCAGTACTGCAATCCGCTGATGGACAGGAACGTGGACGCCGTGATCCTGGGCTGCACCCACTACCCGCTCATCTCGGCGACCATCAACCGGGTGCTTGGTCCTGGGGTGCGCCTGATCTCCTCCGCGGGCCAGACCTCCCTGGAGACGGCCCGCGTCCTTTCTCGCCGCGGCTATCTCCGCCGCCCGCACGACTCCGAAGACCACGGAACGGCGACCTACGTGTGCAGCGCCGATCCTGAAGAGTTCGCTGCTTTGGGCAGCCGGTTCCTGGACGAGGAGATAGAAGCCGTCGCCCCGGCGGCCGTGGTTTGAGGCTGGGATGTCTCTGCTATACTTGATCGGGAGTTTCGGCGGGGCGTGGCGCAGTCTGGTAGCGCACCTGCTTTGGGAGCAGGGGGTCGGAGGTTCAAATCCTCTCGCCCCGACCGCAAGCCCTATGAAAACACCTTTGCGGGTGTAGCTCAACGGTAGAGCCCCAGCCTTCCAAGCTGGTTATGGGGGTTCGATTCCCCTCACCCGCTCTCGTTGCACCAAGCGCCCCGGCCGGCGCCCGTAGCTCAACCGGATAGAGCAGCGGACTTCTAATCCGCAGGTTGCAGGTTCGAGTCCTGCCGGGCGCGCTCTGGTAATCCTCGCAAATCTATCATTCGTTGCGTGGCGACCTCTTGCCGCTTGCTTGCAGCTTCAGGCTTCAAGTGGCCGCCATGCGTTATCTACAGAACCCCGGCGAACCTCAACAGGTCGGAGAGAGTGAATTCGCCGGGTGTTTCGCCGTGAAGGGTCGGATGCCAGTCGGTCACGTCCAGGATGGAGTCCCGGCTGCGCCGCAGAAGCCCGATCAGGACTTCCGCCACGATGGTGCTGCCCACGGGACCCAGCTTCCTGCCTTCGGTGAGGATCGCCGCTTCGGCAAGGATGTAGTACCAGAGGGGTGTGCGGTCTAGGAAACCTGCGTTTTCCAGTATTCTGGCCTGCCTTGCGTCCACGCCGTTCTTGATCTGGTTGGCCCCGAGCACCTCTATTTCCCGCACCCCTTCGAGCCTTCTGCGCAGCCTGCGGGCGACCGCCTGACCCGTGGGCAACCGCGGCAGGTAGCCGCGCAGCAGGTTGCGCACCGCCAGGCTCTTGCGTTCACCTGGTAGGGGTTGACCCTGGAGGCTCTTGAGCTCAAAGAGCGGCTCGACCAGCCTGGTGTCTATGGCACGTGCGTGGTTGAAAGGCTCGCCCACGTCAACGAAGTGCTCCCACTGGATGATCCAGTTTTCCGGCAGCGTGTCGGATTCCCCGAGGCTCTGGTCCCCGAGTTGCCCGCTCAGGGCGGTGAAGGTGAACAGGAGATCCAGGGACGTAGGCAGGAAGTTTACGTTGAAGTCGTAGTCCTGGCGGATCATACTGTGCCCGAAGCGGTACGCAGCCGCCGAGAACTCCAGCGGCATGAAGAACTCGTCTTCGGGGAAGATCCGGTTTCCGTGCCGGAGTATGTCGTCCACTATGTCGGTGTTGGCGATGCGCCTGAGGAAGTCGTGCAGGACGATGTGCTGGTAGTGGCGCCTGAGCCGCCGCCTGGCGCCCTCGGCGTTTGCGCCCCGGTCCACCAGTTCGTTGTGCGCCTTCAGGAAAGCGACGTGCATCTGGGCGACTATAAGGTTCTCGTCGTTGCGCGGGTCCCCGATCTGGGCCGCCCGATCAAGTTTCGGGTCCGAACTACGAGGCTCGCGCGGCAGGTCGTTGTTGTCGCCCTTGCCCGGCGGACGCCGGAACGGCACGCCCAGGTTGCCAAGATCCGTAACCTTCCCGACCTTCATCCTCGCCCCGACCCTCGGCGCGAGCTCCCCGTAGACGCTGTCCAGCTCCAGCATTGCCGTGCGAGTGTTGCGGATATCCGTCTCGATCTGGGCCAGCGACAGCGGGACGAGGTCAGGGTCCAGCAACTCGGGCAGGCTCGCCGAGGTGGCCTCCAGCGTGATGTCGTGGTCCACGAACTGCCCGAAGTAGGTGTAGGCCGACGGTATACCGATGTTCCCTCCACCGGCCACATCGCCGGTATCCCTCATGGCGAGGCCGAGGTCAACCAGGGCGTTGCGCGTCGCCCGCCTCTCGGGCAGAAGGTTGTCTGGGTCGTCCTGCAACTCGGGGAACAGGAACCCGAAGTCCTGCGTATCCGCCGGGCTTGCCAGTACCGCGAAGCCCATCGGGGTCTGGGCGCTGCTGTCGGCGAGCTTCTGTCGAACTTCTCTGAATTCTTCGAGGCTGAAAACCTCGCCGTGCGGTAGCCGTGGCATCTCCATCTCCTTCCGTGATCTGGCACGCCACTACTAACAACCACCGATGAATCCCCGATGAATTCATCGAGAGAATCCCTGCCGGACGAGACCACATGCTAGTTCCCCCCTGTTCATTCCTGATAGAATCTTCCCCACGCTTGGTGGCCGTAGCTCAGTTGGTAGAGCATCGGATTGTGGCTCCGAAGGTCGCGGGTTCGAGCCCCGTCGGTCACCTACTGTTTTGCAGGTAAAACGCTGGCACTGCTGTAGTTGCTTGGGGGGCAGCAGTAGGGCAGCAATGGGCTGGTGTCTAAGGGACAAGTCCAGTAGCGGGAGGCACTTTGACACGTTCAGGCGGTGATTCTCCGAATACACGTGTAGACACACAGGCAAATCGAACACGCGACATAGTCGCGAAGAGGCGTGCGGCAATGCTCCTTATGGTTGGAGGAATCTTGGTGGCCTTGGCCCTTTCCAACTGGTGGTGGTTGCCGTATATCCCAAGGGTGTTCAGCACCATAAAGTCCAATCGCGAGTTAATCGGCGCCTACGCTGACCTTGCGACGATAGCAAGCGTGGTGGTGTCGTTGGTCGGCGGTACCTTGGTGATTCTCGGCTTCAGGAAACTTCAGTCCGGGAACGACGAACAACAAGCCCATCAGTCCGTCGCGGTCGACCGTGGAGGACGTGGCACCGCGGTGGGCGATGTACACCGCGGTGCGGTCGTTGTAGGAGATCACAATCGAATCGAGGTTCAAGCGGATGTCACTTATGCCTACTCTGAGGTCGAGCCCTCGGCGCCCGACCTCGCGGAACTGGAGGGTGCGCTCAGGCAACTCGAAGCCCTCCCCCTAGAGGATGTTCCCGACCGAGGAGCCGGGTTGCCACCGCGATCCCTCATGCCATTACGCCCGAACCCCCACTTCGTAGGCAGGCGCGACGACTTGAAGAATATCGCGGCCACGCTCAAGGCAGGGGGCGCTGCTGCTATACAGCGCGTATCACAGTAGTTGGGCTGATAGACGATAGCCGGCATGCTCGAAGTAACCTCTGGCGTCCCGGACACTTATCGCCGAGAGCGCTTCGCTCAGTACGTCCACCAAGGCGTCCTTGGT
>Ga0081539_10000699_pt1 | contig 67274 bp, 55 predicted proteins | sample TabmetS4T2R2_FD_71023 | JGI IMG/M metagenome (GOLD analysis project Ga0081539, IMG submission 71023) | Tabebuia heterophylla rhizosphere microbial communities from the University of Puerto Rico - S4T2R2 | ecosystem: Host-associated > Plants > Roots > Rhizosphere ...
GACCCTTCGCTCCCCCGGCTCGGCGCCGTACCCCCCCGGGGGACGCCCCCCGGCCCCCCGCCGCGGCGCCGACCGCGTTGGAGGGCCAGGCTTCCGGGGAACCTTCGCTTCCCCGGCTCGGCGCCGCCGGCCATTACCCTAAGGGGATGACCTCGACGCTCCCGCCGGACCCGGGCGACGCCCTGCTCGGCCTGGAGCGGTTGCACCGCCGGGACACTCGGCTGGACAGCTACGTCGACCGCTACGCCGCCCGTACGCACGGTATGACGGCTTCCGCCATCCGGGCGCTGTTCGCGGTGGCCAACCGGCCAGAGGTCGTCTCGCTCGCGGGCGGCATGCCGAACATCACCGACCTTCCGCTGGACGTGGTCGGCTCGATTCTCGGCGAGCTGGTGGTGGAGAACGGCCGGCAGGCCATGCAGTACAGCTCCGGCCAGGGCGAGCAGCCGATGCGCGAGGCGATCTGCGAGGTGATGAAGCTGGAGGGCATCACCGCGCATCCAGACGATGTCACCGTGACCGTCGGCTCCCAGCAGGGCCTGGACCTGGTCACCCGGATCTTCTGCGATCCCGGCGACGTCGTGGTCTGCGAGGCGCCGAGCTACGTCGGTGCGCTCGGTGTCTTCCGGGCCTTTCAGTGCGAGGTCGTGCACGTCGCCATGGACGACCACGGTCTGCGCGGGGACGCGCTGGCCGAGGCGGTCGCCGCCCTGCGGGCTGCCGGCAAGCGGGTCAAGTTCCTCTACACGATCCCCAACTTCCACAACCCCGCCGGCGTCTCCCAGACCCTGGAGCGGCGGACCGCGCTGCTCGATGTCGCCGCGCGCGAGGGCCTGCTGGTGATCGAGGACAACCCGTACGGGCTGCTGGGCTTCGAGGGCGACCCGCTGCCGGCGATGCGGGCCATGGACGAGGAGCGGGTGATCTATCTCGGCTCGTTCTCCAAGACCTTCGCGCCCGGTTTCCGGGTGGGCTGGGTGCTGGCGCCGCACGCCGTACGGGAGAAGCTGGTGCTGGCGCAGGAGTCCGCCACCCTGTGCCCGCCGGCGTTCTCGCAGTACGCGATCACGGCCTACCTTGCCAACCACGACTGGCGCGGTCAGATCAAGGTCTTCCGGGAGATGTACCAGGAGCGCCGCGACGCCATGCTCGCCGGCCTGGCCGAGGACATGCCGGCCGGCACCAGCTGGACGGTGCCCGGCGGCGGCTTCTTCGTCTGGGTGACCCTCCCCCCGGGGATCGACTCGCAGGCTATGCTGCCGCGGGCGGTAACCGCGCGCGTCGCGTACGTTCCGGGCACCGCCTTCTACGCCGACGGCTTCGGCAGCCGGCACATGCGTCTGTCGTACTGCTTCCCGACGCCGAAGCGGATCCGTGAGGGCACGCGCCGGCTCGGCGAGGTGCTGCAGTACGAAGCCGGGGTGCTGGAGACCTTCGGCGCCGCGATCAGCGACGGCCGCACCGAACTGCGACCGTACGAGGCCCCAGGAGCCAACCAGGCATGACCGGTGCAGCGCAGCCCAGTGCAGCCGCGACCCCTTTTCCCAACATCGAAGCCGAGACAGTCGTCGTGCTGTCCGGCGGCCTGTCCCATGAGCGCGACGTGTCGCTCCGCTCGGGCCGCCGGGTCAGCCAGGCGCTGCGATCTCAGGGGCTGGAGGTGGTGGAGGCCGACGTCGACTCGGGATTGCTGCCCAAGCTCACAGAGCTGCCGGGCGCGGTCGTGTTTCCGCTGCTGCACGGCGAGGCGGGCGAGGACGGTTCGCTGCGCGAGGTGCTGTCCCTGCTCGGCGTGCCGTTCGTCGGCTCGATCGGCTCCGCCTGCCGGGTGGCGTTCGACAAGTCGGTCGCCAACCGGGTCATCGCCGAGGCCGGGCTGCACGCGCCGGAGCAGGTCGCGCTGCCGCACGAGATCTTCCGCGAGCTCGGCGCGCCCGCGGTGGTGAAGGCGCTCGGCGACCAGCTCGGCTTCCCGATGATGGTCAAGCCGTCCCGCGGCGGCTCGGCCCTGGGCTGCAGCAAGGTCAGCCGGGCCGAGGAGCTGCCGTCCGCCATGGTGGGCGCGTACGCGTACGGGCCGGTCGCGGTGGTCGAGCGCTTCGTCGAAGGCACCGAGGTCACGGTTGCCGTTGCGGACCGCGGCGCGGGGCCGGCGGTGTTGCCGATCGTGGAGATCCGGCCGGATTCGGGGGTCTACGACTACACCGCGCGCTACACCGCCGGGGCGACCCGGTTCCTCTGCCCGGCGGAGCTGCCGAGTGACGTGGCCGATCGGTGCGCCGACCTGGGCTTGCGCGTGCACGAGGTGCTCGGGCTGCGCGACCTCTCCCGGACCGACATGATCGTCACCGCCGACGGTGAGCCGGTGTTCCTCGAGGTCAACGTCGCGCCCGGGATGACCGAGACGTCGGCCGTGCCGCTCGCCATCGAGGCCGCCGGCTGGAGCCTGGGCAAGATGTGCGCGGACCTCGTCCGCATCGCGGCCAAGCGCGGCTCGCTCGCAGCGGTGTCCGCGCACTCGTAAGGATCCCATGAGCGGCCGGTCTGCTTCCCGGGACGGCCCGGCAGCACCGGTGGCAGGTGGGTCGGCGCCGGTTCGCCCGGCTCGCGCCGCGGCCGGCGGGTCCGTGCGACGCAGGCTGCGGCAGTTGATCATCACCGGCGGCGGCGCGGCACTGGCCGGGCTGATGGTGGTGCTCGGTTTCTGGCAGCTGGACGTCTACCACCGCTCCGGCTCAGCCGCGGCCGCCCGCCGGGCCGTGGAGCCTCCGGTCGAGTTGAGCCGAGTCGCCCCTGCCGGGTCCGCCGTCCGGGACGGCTACGGGCGCACCGTCCGGTTCACCGGAACGTACGAGCCCGGTTTGCAGGAGCTGCTGCCCGTCGCGAATCGGCCCGGGACGTATCGGGTGCTGGCAGCCCTGCGGCAGGCGGACGGGAGCCTGGTCCCGGTGGTCCGAGGGGTCGCGGCGGAGCCGCCCGCTCCCCCGACCGGGTCGGTGACCGAGACCGGGATCCTGCTGCCGTCGGAGGCCGCCGATAGTGGGCACGCCGGTGGGCAGCCCACCACCGTACGACTGCCGGCGCTCGCCCAGCAATGGCCGGGACCGCTGGTCGACGGTTTCGTGACCCTGTCCGCGGCCGATGCCCGCCAGCAGGGCCTCGAGCCGGCCGTGGTGGCACTCCCGGAGGGGTCGGGCCGGCTGCAGAACGGTGCGTACGCCATCCAGTGGTGGGTGTTCGCGGCTTTCACCCTCGTGATGTCGGTCCGGATGGCGCGCGAGACGCGCATGGGCCTGGTCCTTGAGCCGGCCTCCGGGGAGAACGAGTCAGGCACGCGCGAAACCTAGCCCGGTCTGGAGACGAGTGCTGAAGTCATGGACCATTTCGCCGCCCGAGGACTGCCACGTTGCCAGCACCATCTGCACGGTGCGCGCGGCTGCGGTTGGGCCACAGCCGGCCTCCGGCAACGCCGAGCAGCGCTGCGAGCCCCGCACCAACCAACGTAGGCTCGGGCCCATGCGCAATGCGTGGATCCGCTACCGGATCATGGCGTGGCTCGTCGGAACCTTGCTCGTGATCTTGGTCCTGGTCGGTGTGCCGCTGAAGTACTTCGGCGGCGACGGCCGGCTGGTCACCTGGATCGGCATCCCCCACGGCTACCTCTACATGATCTTGCTGATCACCGCGTTCGACCTCGGCCGCCGGGCCCGCTGGAGCTGGCGGCGGTTGATCCTGATCGCCCTGGCCGGGACGATCCCCTTCCTCTCCTTCGTCGCCGAACGCTCCGCCACCAAGGACGTTCGCCCCAAGATCGCCGCGCTCGAAGCCGAGAAAGCGACTGCCACCTCACCAGAGCGACCCGAACCGACCACCGATTCAGCCGGCTCCGTCGCCGGCGAACCCACCGCTCACTAGCCAAGGTTTCGTTGGGGCCTTCAGTGTCCACGACCGGTTGCGCACGGGCCACTTCCTCGGGCTGACAAGCGATACCGTGTTTACCATTGTAAACTGATCCGGTGAGGTTCGATGTCGACTGCCGACATGGAGCCGACCACATGCAAGAACACCACCAAATCTCGGTCGAGGAGGCGAACGAGGCACTCGCCGATGCCGATGCGTTGCTCTTCGACCCGGACCCGAAGAGCAGGTCAGGCGTTGCGGCCCGTGTGATCGGCTACTCGCCCTCGGCGGTCGCTGTACTGGTCGTGATTCTCGTACGGCGAGAGGACAGGCCGGCAGCATGGTGGGGTGCGAATGGCTGGCGGGCGAACAGCAGCGACCGCCGGACGTACTGGGAAAGGACAGAAGGATGAGCAGGAACGCGAAGCGGGTCGTCGAGGCCGTCGCTGCCGAGTCCGAGGCCCCCCGAAATGAGGCGATGCCGGTTGGTGTCGAGCCAGTGAAGCCGCACAAGACGACAACAATTGCCACCCGACTCACCGTTGAGGACGTTTCCGAGATCGAGGCCCTAGCCGAGCGTCTGGATGTGCCGGTGTCAGCCCTGATTCGTGGCTGGATTCTGGCCGGTCTGGCAGGGCGCAAAGACGATTCGGTATCGACGGCACTCGACCGCCTGACGGCCGACGTCCAGCGGCTCCGCGAACTCGTCGCCTAGCTTCAGGACTTGATAAGTTCTTTACATATTGACAATTACTGGAGCCGCATGGTGGCGACGATGCGTTCGAGGTCGTCGATCGTGGCGAACTCGATCGTGATCTTGCCCTTGGTCTTGCCGAGGTCGACGCGGACGCGGGTCTCGAAGTGGTCGGAGAGGCGGTCGGCGAGGTCCTTGGCCTTGGGGGCGACCAGCTTAGGCTCCCGGCGGCGGATGGGCCGGTCGGCGCCGGTCTCCCCGATGGCGGCGATCTCCTCCACCGCCCGTACGGACAGACCCTCGGCAACGACCCGCTGAGCCAGCCGTTCCTGGGCCGCCGGGTCCTCGACCATCAAGATCGCCTTGGCGTGGCCGGCACTGATCACACCCGCGGCGACCCGCCGCTGCACGGTCGGCGGCAGCTTCAGCAGCCGGATGGTGTTCGAGATCTGCGGCCGGGATCGCTTGATCCGGCTCGACAGCTCCTCCTGCGTGCAGCCGAAGTCTTGCAGCATCTGCTGGTAGGCGGCCGCCTCCTCGAGCGGGTTGAGCTGGACGCGGTGCAGGTTCTCCAGCAGGGCGTCGCGGAGCAGGTCGTGGTCCTTAGTCTCCCGTACGATCGCCGGCACCGTCTGCTTGCCGGCCCGCTGAGCGGCCCGCCAGCGGCGCTCCCCCATGACGAGTTCGAAGGAGTCTCCGCCCAGCGGCCGTACGACTATCGGCTGCAGCAGCCCGACCTCCTGGATCGAGGAGACGAGCTCGGCCATCGACTCCTCGTCGAAGTCCGTACGGGGCTGCCGCGGGTTGGGCGTGATCGAGCCGATCGGCAGCTCGGTGAAGTAGGACCCGGCCGGGACCGCAGCCATCCCGGCCGGCGGTCCGGAGCGCGCGGGCCCGCCGTTGGCGGGTGCCGGCGGTGCAGCCGCTCGCTCCGGCTCCGTCCGCTGGAAGAGCTCCCCCAGGCCGCGACCGAGACCACGACGCTCGGTGCTGACGTTCATGCCTTCTCCTTGGCGCCGCGCCGGGCGATCTCCTGGGCCGCCGCGATGTAGGACACCGAGCCCGCCGAGTCGGGATGGTACGTGAGCACCGTCTGGCCGTAGCTGGGCGCCTCGGACACCCGCACCGAGCGCGGGATCACGGTCGGCAGCGTCTGCTCGGCGAAGTGCTTGCGCACCTCCTCCGCCACCTGCGCGGCCAGCCGGGTGCGGGCGTCGTACATCGTCAACAGGACTGTCGTCACCCGCAGCCGGCTGTTCAACTCGCCGGTGACGAGATTGATCGTGCGCATCAGCTGCGACACTCCCTCGAGCGCGTAGTACTCGCACTGGATGGGGATCAGGATCTCCGTGGCTGCCACCAGCGCGTTGAGGGTCAGCAGCCCGAGCGAGGGTGGGCAGTCGAGGAAGACGTAGTCGGTGGGATGGTCGGCAAGGTAGGCACGGAGGGCTCGCACCAGACGGTTCTCCCGGGCCACGATGGACACCAGCTCGATCTCTGCGCCCGCGAGGTCGATGGTCGCGGGCAGCACGCTCAGACCCGGCGCCTCCGGCGACTCCACCACGTGGTCCGCCATCGCCGCGCCCTCGATCATCACCTCGTACGTGCCCGGCGTGCCGGCCGGGTGGTCGATGCCCAACGCCGTGCTGGCATTCCCCTGCGGGTCGAGGTCAACGACGAGGACGCTGAGGCCGCCGAGCGCCAGAGCCGCCGCTAGATTGACCGCGGTCGTGGTCTTGCCGACGCCTCCCTTCTGATTGGCGACCACGAAGATGCGAGGCTGGGGCGGCGCCGGCAGGAACGGCGTGTCGCGCAATGTTCCACGTGGAACGGGAGTCGATTCGGGCTCCTCGCGGCCGGTATCGAACTCGTCGACGTCGAAATGAGCCCGGCGTGGGCCGGGGGGCCTGAACAGAGCCGGCTGTACGGCCTTGGATCCAGCGGTCGGAACCTGGCCTGAGGGGGTTGCCGCGGTCTCGACCGCCGCCTGGGTCGTCAACGACCCTGGCTCGCCCGTGGCCCGGACCCCGCTCCACCCGTGGGAGTCATCGCGATCCAGCACAGATGAGCTGACATCCTCCTCAGGCCAGGTCAACGTTCCACGTGGAACGTCGGGCCAGCCGATCCGCGGATCGATTGTCACGTCTCGAGGCCAACCCAGTGTTGGCGCGACCTCGATGTTGGCAATCGGACCGCTAGCCATTGCACTCCTTCATCCCCCGAGCGGGTGCGATCAACACGCTACCGAACGCCGGCGGTCACTCTGTTCAGCCACGCGGATGCTGGAACGCTCACGTCGAACAGGACAGTCATGAGCGCTCCGCGCCCCTGAGGATCTCCGCATCTTTCGTTCTCTGGGGCCGGGTTTTCGCGACCGTGGTCCGGTTTGGGTGCTCGATATGGGCCCCGAAAGTCTCCGGTTGCCTTCTGCGGCTTGCCTCAGTTCCGCAGTCGGTTCCCATTCACGCGTTCTCAGCTTTTCGGGGCCCATATCGAGCACCCAAACCTCCTTCGACAGGCGCCGCTGGTTCCGTTTGCCTATTCGGCGGCTCAGACATTCCCGCGGCCAACTTCCCTCCGACGTCAGCCCCAGCACCACAGCACCGAGTGTCGATGTGGACGATGCGAGCGAGTTGAGCCTCCGGCAAGTGGAGCGGAGGTTTCGAGAGCCCATGGTGGGCTGGGAAGCCAAGAACGTGTCCGAACGCCGGCTAGGCACAGACTGAGCCGAGTTGGCCGAGCGACCAGATACTCTTCGCGGCCGGCCACGAGCCCTCGAAGCCGGGGCCGGGGTCCGGCGGGCTGCTGAGATTCAGCGCTCGACGATGCGCACGACACGGGCCGGCCCGGCTGCCGGGTGGGCGCGCACGACAAGCAGCTCGGCGTCCAGTCCACGAGCCGAGAGGGTCTTCGCAGCTTCGGCCAGCTCTGCGTCGGCACCCTCGCCCTTCAGGGCCACGATCATTCCACCCGGCCGGCGGAGGGGGTCGCACCAGGTGATCAGCGTGTCCAGGCGAGCCAGCGCGCGGGCGATCACGACGTCGTAGCGGCCGGCGTGGTCCTCGGCCCGTTCCCGTACGGCCGAAACGCGGTCCTCCAGGCCGAGCTCGGTGATCACGTCGCGCAGGAAGGTCCAGCGGCGGAGCAGCGGGTCGAGCAGGGTCACCGTCAGGTCGGGGCGGAGGATCGCCAGCGGGATGCCGGGCAGGCCTGCCCCGCTGCCGACGTCGATGACCGTGCTGCCGGTCGGCACGAGCTGGGCGAGCGCCGCGCTGTTCAGGATGTGGCGGTCCCAGACCCGTTCGGCCTCGCGCGGTCCGAGAAGGCCCCACTCCACGGCCCGGCGGGTCAGGATCCCAGCATAGTTTTCTATAGCCTGGCTATTCGATTTGAAGAGGTCGACAGCGGCAGCGCGGGCAATCGCACCGTCCGGCTCCCTGGTCACCTGCAGCTCGAGGAACTGGTCGTCGTTGGCCCACCGACCGAGAGAGTCCAGCGATCAGGCTGGATGGATCACCACGTACCGCTCGGGCTCCTCACCCTCCGAGGCGCTGGTGAGGCCGGCCGTCACGACCGCGTCATGCACGATCTTGCGCTCGAACGGGTTCATCGGGGCGAGCGGCACTCGGGAGTTGGTGGCCTTGGCTTCCGCCACCGCCTCGTACGCGATGTCGACCAGCTCCTTTCGGCGCCGGTCGCGATACCCGGCGACGTCCAGCATCAGCCGGCTGCGGCCGCCTGTTTCGCTCATCACGGCGAGCCGGGCCAGTTCCTGGAGCGCGTCGAGCACCTCGCCGTTGTCACCGACCAGGATCTCGGACTCGCTGACGATGGAGACGTGGGCGCGGTCGCCCTCGATGAAGGTGTCGATGTCACCGTCGAGGTCGGCGATGTCGAGCAGCTCCTCGAGGTAGTCGGCCGCGATCTCGGCCTCGGTGTCCAACGGGTTGTCGCCGTCGCCGTCCTGATCACGATCGGCGTCGTCCGTCGAGTCACCGTCAGCGCCCTGATCGGGATCGTCCTGATCCCCCGCGTCCTCACCCCAGGGGTCACCGGCCGTGCCCACGTCGGCCAGGTTGTCGCCATCCGGGAACACCTGGCCGGCTGGATCGAGCTCACGCTCCCCCGGCGCAGCGGCGTCCGTTTCCTGGGCGCCCACGGGCACCATGCCGTCGTCGGTCTGCGCGTCGATGCTCTCCTGGCGTACGTCGCTCACTAACCCCTCCTGTTCCCGAGGCGACCCTGATCGCCGTGGACCAACGCCGACCTTGACACGGTCGTCCGAGGGTCGCGTCGCGACCCACCGGCCGAGGCCGCTACGTCTTGCGCTGGGCCCTGGTCTGCTTGCGCGGCTGCTGGCGTGCCACCTTCTGCGACGCCGGTTGCTCGACGATCTGGTCGTTCGTCGGCTCCGGCCCCGTCACCGTCGCGAGTCGCAAGTCCTTGCCCTTGGCCCGTCGACGAGCCTCCCACGCCTCGTACGCGGGCGTGCCAGGAGCCGGATTGCGCCGGATCACATAGAACTGCTGGCCCATCGTCCACAGGTTGGAGGTGAACCAGTAGATCAGCACGCCGACCGGGAAGTTGATGCCACCCACCGCGAAGATCAGCGGGAACAGGTACAGCATCAGCTTCTGCTGCTGCGCGAACGGCCCGGTCAGCGCATCCGGCGGCATGTTCTTGCGCATCAACTGCAGCTGCGTGACGAACAGGGTCACCGTCATCGCGATGATCAACACCAGGGTGACCACGTGCACGCTGGTGATCCCGCTCGCGAACCCGACCTTCATGAAGGTGTCGGAGATCCGTGCGTGGAAGATGGTCGCGCCGTTCAGCGAGGCGAGCAGCTCCGGGTGGATCTTCAGCCAATGGCCGCGCGGGATGTTGTGCGCGGCGCCGTCCAGCACCCGGAACAGTGCGATGAAGATCGGCGACTGCAGCAGCAGCGGCATGCAGGAGGACAGCGGGTTGGCGTTGTTCTCCTTGTAGAGCTTCATGGTCTCGGCGCCGAGCTTCTCCCGGTCGTGGCCGTACTTCTTCTGCAGCTCGCGCACCTTCGGCTGCAGCAGCTGCATCGCCCGGGACGACTTGATCTGCTTGACGAACAGCGGGATCAGCGCGACCCGGATGACAACGGTCAGCGCGACGATGGACAGTGCCCAGGTCCAGCCGTTGTCGGCGCCGAAGACCGGTGACAGCGCGGCGTGGAAGAGCACGAGGATCCCCGACACCACCCAGTAGAGCGGCTGCATGATCGCGCTGCCGACCGCGATGAAGGGGTCCCAGATGCTCAGGGGGAGAAGTTCGACCATCAATTCACACCTTGTCGGGGCGCGGCCAGCGCGCTGTCAGCCTCGCCGGCTCCGTGTATGTGCCCGGGAGTTTGTTCCATTGTCGCCGCTCGCCGAGCCTGCTCCCGCAGCTCCTCCGCATGCTCCGGCGTGCCGGGCACGGGGTCGTAACCGCCCGGAGTCCACGGGTGGCAGCGGACCAGCCGGCGCGCCGCCAGCCAGCTGCCTTTCAGCGCGCCGTGCACCTGGACCGCACGCAACGCGTACGCCGAGCAGCTCGGGTAGTACCGGCAGACGTTCCCGTAGAGCGGGCTGATCAGCAGCCGGTACGCCTTCAACAGGCCGATCAGCAGGTATTTCACGACTGCCCTCGCTCCGCCAGCCGGCGCAGGGCGCTGGACCACGCCGACGGCAGGTCGGCTCGCAGCTCGCCCGGCGCGCTGGCCGAACGCGGCAGCGCCCGAACCACGACGTCGGTGCCGGGCGGAGTCTCGGCCAGCCGGTCAGCGGCGAGGTGGCGCAGCCGGCGCTTGACCGAATTGCGCGCCACAGCACCGCCAACCGCCTTGGACACCACGAAACCGACCCGGATCCCCTCCTCGGAGCCGGCCTGGACGTGCAGCACGAGGGTCGGCCGACCGACGCGTACGCCCCGCCGGATCGTCCGTCGAAAGTCCTCCGAGTGCCTCATCCGTACGGTCCTGGGCAACACCGCGAATCGCAGTCGATATCAGGCGGAGAGCTTCTCGCGGCCCTTGCGCCGCCGGGCGGCCAAGATCGCGCGACCGGCCCGAGTGCGCATCCGGAGGCGGAAACCATGGGTCCGGCTGCGGCGCCGGTTGCTCGGCTGAAAGGTGCGCTTGCTCACGGGAAAGGCTCCAGGATTCTCGATCAGGTGCACCGATCTGCCGTACTCGACTTCGGGCAGATGACAGCAGACGCTGCGGCACAGCGACCTTCTAACGGTACGGGCCCCCACCAAACCGGTCAAACCAGCACCAACCACCGCCGCGAGCGGAGCGAGCACTCTGTTGGCGGTTTGTGTGAGCGAGGAAGGAAGAGAGGATCTCCAGCTCGATCGTCCGAGGCGGGCCCATTGGGTGGGTCAAGGCGACACGCCGGGCTTGGCCGGACATTTCGAGGAATCGCTTGCGGAGTGCCGGACGGCTTGCTAGCGTCACGGGTCGCCTGGCTTGTGCAGCAGGCCGATCGTCCGAGCACTTTCTGGTCCCCGCCCCAGTACCGAGAGACTCGGCCTCAGGTGTCTCCACGATTCGTACACAAGATGTGGATAACTATGTGGAGCTTTGGGTAGCGACTACACATCCGGCACGGCCCAGCCCGTAGCCTCGGATGAACGCAACGGGGTGTGCGTGCATCGGCTCCCCGCGACGTAGGAAGACTCGGGAGCGGCAACCCAGAAGTCGTACGGCCGACCGTGGCCCGAGCGAACAGGTATCGTTCGGCAGGTGCGGCCGAACGGTCCACGAGCAAGGAATTCAGCGGAGAACGAGTGACCGAGCCCTCATCCGACGGACCGGAGCCCATCCTCCTGGCCTGGGAGCACGTCCACTCCGCGGCGTCTCCGGAGCTGCGGCGCTGGTTGCTCACCACCAAACCGGTGAACCTGCACCAGGGGGCGCTGATGGTCGCCGCGCCCAACAACTTCACCCGCACGCTGCTCGAAGGCCGGTTTCGCGGCACGATCGAGGAGCACCTGACCGACTTCTTCGAGCGGCCGGTGCAGCTGGCAGTCATCGTCGACGACTCGCTCACTCCGGCCGACCAGAATGCCGTCGCCCCCGCCGGGCTGTCCGATTTCTTCAACGGGAGCTCCACCGCCCCCTCGTACGAGCGCCGCGCGCCGTCGGAGTTCGGCGGCCAGCCCGACCAGGGCCATGGCAGTTTCAGCAGCCAGCCCGACCTGGGGCGGACCGGGTTCGGCGGCCAGCCCGACCACGGACCCGACACCTTCGGCAGCCAGTCCGAGCTGGGGCGCACCAGGTTCGGCGGCCAACCCGACTACGCCACGAACGGTGACTCCCGCTCCCATCCCGAGCCGGTCGACGGCGGCTTCCCGGCCGACGGCCGGCCGGCGTACGACGAGAACAGACCGCGGCGCGAGTCGGACACCCGGCTCAACCCGAAGTACACCTTCGAGACCTTCGTCATCGGCAGCTCCAACCGGTTCGCCCACGCCGCGGCGATCGCGGTCGCGGAGAGCCCCGGCAAGTCGTACAACCCGCTCACCATCTACGGGGAGTCCGGGCTGGGCAAGACCCACCTGCTGCACGCACTCGGCCACTACGTCCGCAACTACCTCGACCGGGTTCGGGTCCGCTACGTCTCTACCGAGGAATTGACCAACGACTTCATCAATGCGATCAGCCAGAACAAAGGGGTCGAGTTCCGTCGGCGCTATCGCGACGTGGACGTGTTGCTGATCGACGACATCCAATTCCTGGAAGGCAAGGAACAGACCCAGGAGGAGTTCTTCCACACCTTCAACACGCTGCACAACGCGCAGAAGCAGATCGTGATGACCTCCGACCGGCCGCCCAAACTGTTGGAGAACCTGGAACCCCGGCTGCGCAGCCGGTTCGGCTGGGGCCTGATCACCGACGTGCAGCCGCCCGACCTGGAGACCCGGATCGCGATCCTGCGCAAGAAGGCGGCCCAGGAGCGGCTGGTCGCGGGACCCGAGGTGCTGGAGTTCATCGCCAGCCGGATCCAGACCAACATCCGCGAGCTGGAGGGCGCGCTGATCCGGGTGACGGCCTTCGCAAGCCTGAACCGGCAGCAGGTGGACCTGTCCCTGGCCGAGATCGTGCTCCGCGACCTGATCCCCGAGGGCGGCGAGGCCCAGATCACCATCGGCTCGATCATGGCGCAGACCGCCGACTACTTCACCTTGACGATCGACGATCTCTGTGGGCAGAGCCGGACCCATCAACTGGTCACCGCGCGGCAGATCGCCATGTATCTGTGCCGCGAGCTGACCGACATGTCGCTGCCGAAGATCGGCCAGCAGTTCGGCGGTCGTGACCACACCACGGTGATGCACGCCGAGCGCAAGATCCGTACGTTGATGAGCGAGCGCCGCAGCGTCTTCAACCAGGTCACCGAGCTGACCAACCGGATCAAGCAGCAGGCCGCGCACCGCTGATCCGCGGGCTTGCCCGGCTCGACCCAGCGCTTGCACCTCGAATTGTCGCAATTCGATAACGCGAGCCTAAAGCCTCGACGCTTTGCTATCGATACGCTCACAAGTGGGGACAAGTCTGTGCATAACTGGGGATTCATCCCCAGGTTGTGGGGATGAACTTGGGATGACGGGCGGAACCGTTTCCATCCGTCCAAAGATCCTCCCCGTGTGATTTCGATTTCTCCACAACAAGCCGAGGCCTCAAACCGGCTGCCGACCAGGGTGGACGGCACCGGTCCCCAGGACGCACAGCAGCTATGACTACGACGAGAAGATCTCTATCTCTCTGGGGTCTCAGTCTGGTTGCGCCAAGCCTGTGCACACAGCCTCCGGCAACCGATGGAGATAATGCGAGGAGGAGGCGACGGCTCGAACCGAGAGGCTGGGCGCGGCGGGGACGTGAGTAAGAAGGGCTGCGACACGCTCGTCTTCGCGGCACGACGACCAACGATCCGCCACCAGGCGAACAGCCCGGAGTGAGGAGTCGAGGACCGCACAAGGCTGGAGGAGTCGGGTGAGTTTTCTGCGCAAGCTGTTCGGCAGGGCGGACGAGCCGGAGGAGGACCGGCCGATCACTCTCGACGCGGAGCGCCGCAAGGTGCAACTGCTCCGGCTCGAGAAGGCCCTCGATGCTCTCGCCGCCGAGATGCGGAACGAGCAGACGATGGACAATCCCGGCTGGCGCGGCCGGGTCAATGAGTACAGCCGGCTGGCCGGCGAGTGCATGGATCAGCGTCGTGGCACGCTCAGCCGAGAGAGCGTGCTGGACCTGGTGTTCGAGGTCCGGCCGGTGTTCACCGGCCCCATTCCGGCGGGCATGGAACCGCTCGGCCCGCTCCAGGACGAGGTGATGGCGGCCGCCAACGACCTGCGCGAGCTGCTGCCCGGCGAGCGCGCCTGAATCCTTCCTCGCAGCACATCTCGACACCGGCAGGCCGCTCGATATGATCGTCGGGCGCCTGCGGCTCAATGCGGCATGAGGTGGGCCCTCAGCGGCGCCGTGAGGAGGCAGTGTGAGGATCCGGCTCGAACGGGATGTGCTGGCGGAGGCCGTCCAATGGGCCGCGCGCAGCCTGCCCGTACGTCCGAGCGTGCCGATCCTCGCCGGGCTGCTCGTCCGGGCCGATGCCGAGGGCGTGACGTTCTCCAGCTTCGACTACGAGACCTCCGCGCGGATCCAGGTCGCCGGCGAGGTGAGCGACGAGGGCGAGGCCCTGGTCTCGGGCCGGCTGCTGGCCGACATCTCCCGCAGCCTGCCGGCCAAGCCGGTGGAGATCACCGCCGACGAGTCCCGGATGGAGCTCGTCTGCGGCAGCGCCCGGTTCACGCTGCAGACTCTGCCGGTCAGCGACTACCCGTCGCTGCCGAAGATGCCCGAGTCCACCGGCGCCGTACGCAGCGAGGCATTCGCCCAGGCCGTGTCGCAGGTGGTCGTCGCGGCCGGCCGGGACGAGCTGCTGCCCGTCTTCACCGGCGTACGGGTCGAGATCGAGGGCGACCTGATCTCGCTGCTGGCCACCGACCGCTACCGGATGGCGCTGAAGGAGCTGAGCTGGAGCCCGGCCTCGACCCAGGTCCTGGCAACCGCCCTGGTGCCGGCGAAGGTGCTCTCCGACACGGCCAAGTCCATGGTCGCCGGGGAGGACATCACCCTGAGCGTTGCCACCAGCGGCTCGGGCGACGGCATCATCGGCTTCGAGGGTCACGGGCCGCACGGCGAGCGGGAGACAACGACCAGGCTGCTGGACGGTGAATTCCCCAAGGTCCGGCACATCATGAACACGCCGGCCACGATGACCGTACGGATGAACACCGCCGACCTGATCGCGGCCGCCAAGCGGGTGGCGCTGGTCGCCGAGCGGAACACGTCGCTGCGGATGCTCGTCGGCGACGGCATGGTCACCCTCGAGGCGGCGACCGGCGACCAGGCACAGGCTTCCGAGGCGATAGAGGCGACCGTCGATCAGCCCGGCGGCGGCGAGCCGGTCCTCATGGCAGCGGGATTCAACCCGACCTATCTGCTCGATGCCCTCGGCGCCTTCGACACTCCCTATGTGAACTTCGCCTTCACCGGGCCGAGCAAGCCATGCCAGCTCACCGGGTTGACCGAGCTCGACGGCGAACCCCGTACGGACTATCGCCACGTGATCATGCTGATGCGCCTCCCCACCTAGGTGGGGTAAAGCTCAGCTCGTAATCCCACAGCAACAGGAAGGACGTCGGAATGGACATCGGACTGGTCGGGCTGGGCAAGATGGGCGGCAACATGCGGACCAGGATCCGCAACGCCGGACACACGGTGGTCGGGTATGACACCAACCAGGAGATCTCGGACGCGTCGAGCCTTGAGGACATGGTCTCCAAGCTGACGGGCTCTCCGAAGGTCGTCTGGATCATGGTGCCGGTGCAGTTCATCGACAACGTCCTCGACGAGCTGACCCCGCACCTGTCCGAGGGCGACATCGTGATCGACGGCGGCAACACCAGATGGACCGGTGACCAGCCGCGGGCCGACGCGCTTGCCGAGAAGGGCATCCACTTCGTCGACTGCGGGGTCTCCGGCGGCGTCTGGGGGTTGGAGAACGGCTACGCCCTCATGTGCGGCGGCGACGAGGCCGACGTCCAGGCCGTGATGCCGATCTTCGAGGCGCTCAAGCCGCCCGGCGAGTTCGGTTTCGTGCACGCCGGCGACCACGGCGCCGGGCACTTCGCCAAGATGGTGCACAACGGCATCGAGTACGCGATCATGCAGTCCTACGCCGAGGGCTGGGAGCTGCTGGAGAAGGTCGACATGGTCAAGAACGTGCCGGCGACCTTCAAGTCCTGGCGCGAGGGCACGGTGATCCGATCCTGGCTGCTGGACCTCATCGTCCGGGCGCTCGACGACGACCCCAGGCTGGAGAAGATCCGCGGCTACGCCGAGGACTCCGGCGAGGGCCGCTGGACGGTGGACGCGGCGATCGCCAACGCGGTGCCGGTGCCGGCGCTCACCGCATCGCTGTTCGCGCGGTTCGTGTCCCGGCAGGACGAGTCGCCGGCCATGAAGATGGTCGCCGCGATGCGCAACCAGTTCGGCGGCCACGCGGTGAAGTCGGAGTCTGCGACGCTCGACGAGTTCTGAGCGGATCGGAGAGCTACCCTCTCGACACGACACCAGAGGCAGGTCTGGATCGTGCGCCGGCGTGCTGAGGACGAGCGAGGGGACGCGTTTTTCTGTCCTCGAGCGAGGACGACGTAGCCGGGTTCTGAGCACGATCTCAGCGGAGCGAAGCGGAGCAAGTCACCACAGCATGTTCGTCGACCGCCTGCAGCTGACCGACTTCCGGTCCTATGCGGCGCTCGACGTGGCGCTGGGGTCGGGGGTGTTTGTCTTCGTCGGGCCCAACGGGCAGGGCAAGACCAACCTGGTGGAGGCGATCGAGTACGCCTCGACGCTCTCCTCCCACCGGGTGGCCACCGACCAGCCGTTGATCCGGATGGGGGCGGACCGGGCGCTGATCCGGGCCGTCGTACAGGCCGGGTTGGACGATCCGCGCCAATTGCAGCTCGAGATCGAGATCACCGCGGGCAGGGCCAACCGGGTCCGGCTCAATCGGGCCCCGCTGCCGCGGGCGCGGGAGATCGTCGGCGTGCTCCGTACGGTGGTCTTCGCTCCGGAAGACCTGGCGATCGTCAAGGGCGACCCGGGCGAGCGTCGGCGGTTCCTCGACGACCTGGTGGTAAGCCGCTGGCCGCGGCTGGCGGGCGTACGGGCCGACTACGAGCGGATCCTCAAGCAGCGCAACACGTTGATGAAGTCGCTGAGCGGTCGGGCGCGCGGCGCCATCGGGTCCACGTCGGGCGCGGTCGGCGGCGATGCCGGCTCGACGCTGGACGTCTGGGACAGCCACCTCGCCCGTACGGGCGGAGAGCTGTTGGAGGCCCGGCTGGCGACGCTCGCCGATCTGGCGCCGCACATCGCCAAGGCTTACGCCGACATCGCGCCGACCAACAACGACGCGATCGCGGACTACAAGGCATCGATCGACCTGGAGGCGCTGCGAGCAGGCGGCGGCACCGACCGGGCGAGCCTGGTGTCCGCGCTCGCCGCGGCGATGGGGGCGCGGCGGCCGGAGGAGATCCAGCGCGGGCTGTCGCTGGTCGGGCCGCACCGGGACGACATCGCGCTGTCCATCGGGCTGCTGCCTGCCCGGGGATACGCCAGCCATGGGGAGTCGTGGTCGTTCGCGCTCGCGCTCAAGCTGGGCAGCTTCTCGCTGCTCCGCGCCGACGGCGTGGCCCCGGTCCTGGTGCTGGACGACGTCTTCGCCGAGCTCGACGGCTCCCGCCGGGCCCGGCTCGCGACCGCGGTCAGCGGGGCCGAGCAGGTGCTGGTGACCGCTGCGGTCGCGGCCGACGTACCGGATCTGCTGCCCGGCCAGCGGTTCACGGTGTCTGCCGGCACGGTGAGCGCCGATGAGTGAGCGGCCGGTCGGCGACCGGGGCGCCAGCAGGGACCGGCGGGATGAGCTCGCGGAGCACGATCCCACGCGGCTGGACGGCAGCGCCGAGTTCGCCGAGCACGGTCCGAACGGGTTGGAGGGTGCCGGCAGGCCCGCGGCGCACGATCCGACCGGGTTGCACAGTGGGGGTGGGCCCGCGGCGCACGATCCGACCGGGTTGCAGAGTGGGGGTGGGCCCGAAGAGCACGATCCGACCGGGCTGGACCTGGCCCGTACGGTCGCGCGGTCGGTCGGCGCGCAGGCCCGGCGACGGCGGACGAGCCGGCCGCAGCGCTCGACCGCTCCCAAGCTCTCGGGCTCCGGTCCGGACGACCGCGATCCGACCGTGCTGGCCGCGGCGGTGGACCGGCTGATGGAGAGCAAGGGCTGGACCACCGAGATCAACGTGCACACCCTGCTCGCCCGCTGGGCGGTCCTGGTCGGCTCGGTCAACGCCGCGCACTCGCACCCCGAGTCCTACGCCGACGGCGTGCTGACCGTGCGCACCGAGTCGACGGTGTGGGCGACATCGCTCCGCACGATCGCCCCGCAGCTGGTGGCCCGGCTCAACGAGCAGCTGGGTGACGGCACCGTGACGCGGATCAAGGTGCTCGGCCCGGCCGCCCCGAGCTGGAAGAAAGGTCCGCGTTCGGTCCGCGACGGCCGCGGCCCCCGTGACACGTACGGCTAATACCATGCCCGGGTGGTCTGGACCGACCTCGCCGTCCTGGTCGCCGACACGTCTCGGGTGTGGTGGCGGCTGCTGCCGCAGATCAGCACCATCTACCTGCTCGGCTGGCTGGGCTCGGAACTGAGCCTGCGGCTGGCGATCATAGGCGGCGATATCAGCCCATGGCTGTCGCTGGTCCTGTTCGCCTTCAACTTCGTCTGCGTGCTCGGCGCCGCCGTGCTGATCCTCGGTGCCGCCGGCCGCGAGCTCGGCATCCGCCAGCTGATCCCGGCCGACGAGGCCGAGCAGGACGATCGCGACACCAGCATCACCCGGCTGCTGACCATCACGCTGCTGCCGTTCCTCGGCATGTACGCGGCCTTCGGGCAGGTCAAGGAGGCCGCCGACCGGCTGCTCACGGGTCAGATCGTGCGCTACGGCGTGCTCGGCGACCTGCCCACGATCAACGGCATGCTCGCCAACCTCGCCGACGAGCACCGCCTCCGGCTGCTCGGCATCGTGGTCGGCATCTACGTGCTGCGGCGGGTCGTCGATCGACTGCGCGAGCGCACCGGCCTGCGACCGCTCGGCTTCGTCGTGGTCCTCCTCGAGTCCTTCTTCCTGCTCGTGCTCATCCTCGGCGGCATTCGCGTCTTCCAGCAGTTCCGGCTCTGGCTGGTCGACCGGGCGCTGGTCCAGTGGCTGGTCGAGGCCAGGGACTCACTCGCCCGCTTCCTGGCGATCTTCAGGATCGACCTGCCGCAGCTGATCGTCGCCGTCGGCCAGTTCCTCGACACCCAGGTCTGGCCCGTGCTCTGGGACGTCCTGACCCAACCGATCCTCTGGCTCGCGGTCGCCGCCCTCGTCTACGGCTCGCGGGTGCTTACGCTGGCGGAGCTGTGGCGGAGGGGCCAGCCGTACGCGCGGCGGATTCCGGGTGCCAGCGTCTTCGCCAGGTTCGCCGAGAAGCGGGCGCTGCGTCGGCTCGCCGCGCAGGCCCGGCTGGGCGCGCCGCCGAAGGGCGTCCGGCTGGCCGCGACCCAGGTCAAGGAGGCCTTCTTCGGCGACATCGACGACAAGTACCTGCCGACCTTCCACTCGCTCCGGCTGGTGCTGCGCGCGGGCGTCGGGTTCCTCGGCTCGTACGTCCTTCTCTACACGGCAATCGTCGTCGCGAAGAACTCCTGGACCAGCCTGGTCCACGCGCTCATCGGCGGGCATCCCGGCGAGTTCTGGGTGCGCTGGGAGCCCGTGGTCGAGCTGCTGACGGAGGGCCCGTACGAACCGCTGCGGCTCTGCCTGCTCGCGGTCGCCTTCCGGCGCTGCCTTGAAGTCTTCCGGCTCCGTACCGAGACCCCGCTGTCCTTCCCGCCGCCGCAGGGCGCGCCCGTCGGCCGGGTCGCGGTGGCGGCCGCGACGCGGCGGGGCGCTGCTGCGAACGTGGCACCGGCTCGAGAAGAGCTGGCGGTCCCGAGCCCGACCAGCGAGGCCCCCTCATGACGGTGTCACGGGGCCCGACCAGCGAAGCCTCGTCGTGACCCTTCCGCCCCGGCTCGCATCGGTGCTGCTCGCGATCGGCTGCGTCGCGGTCGCCACCGTCGGGCTCCGGTCCACCCAGCCCGACGTCGACGCGCGGGATTACAACGTCCAGATCGTCCCGGGCAGGGTCGGCCAGGCCGTGCACATCCGCGGAGGCGAGCTGGAGGTCACCAACGTGAGGTTCGGCTCGGCGTTGGCTGAATACGGCGAGGTCAGCGACCGCACCGCCGGCATGTTCGTCGTGCTGACCATCGAGGCGAGCGACACCGGCACCAAGGATCTGCAGCTCACAGACTCGAGACTCTTCAGCCACGAGATCACCTACGACAGCTACGGCTTCCCCGGCGGTCCCCTGGTGAACCCAGGATTCCGCTCGACCCTCGACGTGGCCTTCGAGGTCGATCCGGACCTGATCGACGACCTGACCCTCGACATCTACCAGAGTCAGCTGATCAGCGGATACGCCCAGCACGCCCGGATCTCGCTGGGCATCACCGCCGAGACAGCCGAACGGTGGCGCGCGTCCGGGCGGGGCAGGACGCTCGAGGTCGGCAAGGAATCGCGGCAGGGCATCGGATGACGTCGCACACCTGGCGCCGGCTTCTGATGCTGCTGACCGCCTCCTCCCTGGTCGCCGTCTACCTGGTCTGGTGGGTGGGGTACGCCACCGCCCATCAGGACACCCGCTATCGCGCGCTCCCGGCCGGCGCGCCGGCCACCGTCCAAGGCACCACCGTCCGGCTCGAGCAGCTGACCCGGACCGCGAGGCTGGCCGACCAGATCGGCGACCGCACGGTCGCGCCGGTTCCTGGCGCGCTCTGGGTGGTTGCCCGGCTGCAAATCGTCCAGCACCAGCCGGGCCCGACCTGGACCTCCAGCTTCCTGCTCCTTGCCACCACCGGTGCGACCTGGCAGAGCACGTATCCGCCCGTCAGTCGCACGCTGGGGGCGTACGACAGCTCCAAGCCGGCGCCGCAGGAGTTCGAACAGGTCTACGAGGTGCCTGCCACGATGGCGAGCCGGCTGGCGGGGATCGCGATCGAGGACTCCACCTCGCCGGCCCGCGGTCCCGTGCTCCGACCGCCGGGCTAGCTGCGCATCATCATTGAAGCTTGGCGGGCAGGACCCGGACCGGCAGCCGTACCACGTCCAGGTAGGTGCCGTTGTGCCAGACCTTCTGTTCGTTGGTCAGGAAGTGCCGCCCGTAGACCAGGTCGACGGCACCGAACAGCAGCTCCGTGCCGGGCTGGTAGCCCTTGTCCAGGGTGAAGGTCAAGGCGTACGGGACGAGCGGCAGCCCCGGGGTGAAGGTGGACCGCCTGAAGCCCTCGCCGCTGCCGACTCGGGTGCTGGTCGGGTAGACGATCCGGCCGCTGCCGGGGTCCTTGAGCGCGAACATCCCGTCCGGCGTGGTGACGTACTCCGGGGCGACCGACTCCTTGCCGGTGGTCCGGCCCTCCCCCAGCACGGTCACCGTCCAGACGGTTGTCCTGCTCCCGGCGTCCCGGGTCTGCTGGGCGGTCGCCCCGGTGAAGCTGAACTCGTACGGTCCGGTGACGAAGCGCTGGCCGGGTGCGATCGGGCGCTGGATGTCGGTGCGCTTCTGAAGGCCGCCGAATCCCCACACACCGCCGACCAGCAGGGCAAGACCGCCCAGGATCGACAGATAGACCACGGCCTTGCGCCACCTGCCACGACCGGCCGGGTCGGCAAGGGCGGCCCCGACGGGTTCGCCTTCCAGCGGCGCCCACGTCTCACCTGGCGCTGCGGCAGCCCGGTTGGCCGGCGAGGCGGGGGCCGGGGCGGCGTCCTCGGGGCCGGTCACGGCGGCCAGTCTAGGGGAGCTGGAGGCCGTCTCGGCGGCCCGTACGGGCCGGGGTGCGTGGGAGGACTCGCGACCGCGTCTCACTCACGTCCTGGCGGCCGTTCTGACCCTGCTGGCGCCATTTTGGTGTTGTCAGGGCAGTCGCCGGCGCGGCCCGAACACCCCTGGACTGGTAGACTTTCCGTGTCTTGACACGGGTGTCGGCTGGCCACGCGAACCAGTTCTCACCCGTCGCGCAACATTACCGCGCCGCCTGCCTCTCGCCGTCTCGCCGGTGTGACGCCTGGGCGGCGCACGTGTGACAGGAGCCGAGCCGCAGGTGACGGATCAGATGCCCGACCAGCCCGACAGCACCGACCGACTCGCACCCACTCTCCAACCGCTCCATCCGGTCGGTGCGCCGTCCGGCAATGGCTGGTCCGGCAACGGCTCTCGCCCGGACACGTACGACTCGGAGTCGATCACCGTCCTCGAGGGGTTGGAGGCGGTCCGCAAGCGGCCGGGCATGTACATCGGGTCGACCGGCGAGCGCGGCCTGCACCACCTGGTGTACGAGGTCGTCGACAACGCGGTGGACGAGGCCCTGGCCGGCTACTGCGACACCATCCTGATCAGGATCCTGCCCGAGGGCGGCATCGAGGTGACCGACAACGGTCGCGGCATCCCGGTCCGGGAACACCCCACGGAGAAGATGTCGGCCCTGACCGTCGCGCTGACCATGTTGCACGCGGGCGGCAAGTTCGGCGCCGGCGGCTACAAGGTGTCCGGCGGCCTGCACGGTGTCGGCGTCTCGGTGGTCAACGCGCTGTCCCGCACGCTGCACGTCGACGTCCGCCGCGACGGTTATCGCTGGACCCAGGACTTCACCCTCGGCGTGCCGGACGGCCCGCTGCACCGGCATGAGCAGACCGAGGAGACCGGCACAACCGTCACCTTCTACCCGAGCCCGGACATCTTCGAGACCACCGTGTTCTCGTACGAGAAGCTGGCGACCCGGTTCCGCGAGATGGCGTTCCTGAACAAGGGCCTGAGCCTGACCATCGTCGACGACCGGCCGGACCGGATGGACGACGCGGACAACGCCTACACCGACACCTTCCGCTACGACGACGGCCTGATCGACTACGTGAAGTACCTGACCGGCACCAAGGAGACGGTGCACGGCTCGGTGATCGCGGTGGAGGCCGAGCGGCCGGAGTCCGGGCTGAGCGTCGAGGTCGCCATGCAGTGGAACACCTCCTACACCGAGTCGGTGCACACCTTCGCCAACACCATCAACACCCACGAGGGCGGCACCCACGAGGAAGGCTTCCGGGCGGCGCTGACGTACACGGCGAACAAGTGGGGCGAGGCCTGGGGCATGATCAAGAAACCGGAGGAGAAGCTGTCCGGCGACGACATCCGGGAGGGCTTGACCGCGATCATCTCGATCAAGCTGGCCGAGCCGCAGTTCGAGGGCCAGACCAAGACCAAGCTGGGCAACACCGAGGCGCGCTCGTTCGTGCAGCACGTGGTCAACGCCAAGCTCGGCGACTGGTTCGAGCAGAATCCGACCGAGGGCCGGCAGATCATCCGCAAGGCGCAGGCGGCGGCGATCGCCCGGATCGCGGCCCGGAAGGCGCGCGAGCAGGCCCGCAACCGCAAGGGCCTGCTCGGTGGTGGCGGTTTGCCGGGAAAGCTGAGCGACTGCCAGTCGACCAATCCCGAGGAGTGCGAGGTCTTCATCGTCGAGGGCGACTCGGCGGGCGGCTCGGCGAAGGGCGGCCGGGACCCGCGGATTCAGGCGATCCTGCCGATCCGGGGCAAGATCCTCAACGTCGAGAAGGCCCGGATCGACCGGATATTGCAGAACGCCGAGGTGCAAGCGATCATATCCGCGCTCGGCACGGGCGTGCACGAGGACTTCGACATCGCCAAGCTGCGCTATCACAAGATCATCCTGATGGCCGACGCGGACGTGGACGGCGCGCACATCCGGACCCTGCTGCTGACGCTGATGTTCCGGTTCATGCGGCCGTTGATCGAGGCCGGGCACGTCTACCTGGCGCAGCCGCCGCTGTTTCGGATCGGCTGGACGAACGCGCCGCACGAACTGGCCTACACCGACGCCGAGCGGGACGCGCTGCTGCGGGTCGGCGCCGAGGAGGGCAAGCGGCTGCCGAAGGAGAACCCGATCCAGCGCTACAAGGGCCTCGGCGAGATGAACCCCGACCAGCTGTGGGACACGACGATGGACCCGGACAACCGGATCTTGCTCCAGGTGACGCTGGACGACGCCGCGCAGGCGGACGAGATGTTCTCGATCCTGATGGGCGAGGACGTGGAGCAGCGCCGGACCTTCATCCAGCGCAACGCGAAGGATGTGCGCTTCCTTGACATCTGATTTGTGTTCGCTCGCGCCCGGTCGTGCCTGGAGGATGCCGCCTTCTCCCTCGCTCGCATGGCGCGCCCAAAGACGTGCTCGCTGCGCGCGCAGGCGCGCCACACTCGCTCAGTCGTCCAGACGGCATCGGGCACGACCGACTCGACGCTCGCGAACGGGCGGGGGTAGCCCGTGACTGAGACTCCCGAAGGCGTCAACACCGACCGGCGGGAGCCGGTCGACCTGCAGGACGAGATCCAGAAGTCATACCTCGACTACGCGATGAGCGTGATCGTCGGGCGCGCATTGCCGGACGTACGCGATGGGCTCAAGCCGGTGCACCGGCGGATCCTCTACGCGATGTACGACGGGGGCTACCGGCCCGACCGCGGCTGGAACAAGTGCGCCCGGGTGGTCGGCGAGGTGATGGGGCAGTACCACCCGCACGGTGACACGGCGATCTACGACACTCTCGTACGGCTCGCGCAGCCGTGGGTGATGCGCTATCCGCTGGTCTCCGGCCAGGGGAACTTCGGCTCGGCCGGCAACGACAAGGCCGCGGCCATGCGCTACACCGAGTGCAAGCTGGCGCCGCTGGCCATGGAGATGGTGCGGGACATCACCGAGAACACGGTGGAGTTCAAGCCCAACTACGACGGCAAGGAGTCCGAGCCGGTCGTCCTGCCGAGCCGGTTCCCGAACCTGCTGGTCAACGGCTCGACCGGGATCGCGGTCGGGATGGCCACCAACATCCCGACCCACAACCTGCGCGAGGTCGCCTCGGCCGTGCAGTGGGCGTTGGACCACCCGGACGCGCTGCCCGAGGAGCTGCTCGAGGCGGCGATCCAGCGGATCCCCGGCCCGGATTTCCCCAACGGCGCCCTGATCGTCGGCCGGCGTGGCATCGAGGACGCCTACCGTACGGGCCGGGGCTCAGTGATCATGCGGGCGGTGGTCGACCTCGAGGAGGACCGGTCCGGCCGGACCCTGCTGGTGGTGACCGAGCTGCCGCACATGGTCAACCCCGACAACCTGGCGCTGAAGATCGCCGAGCTGGTCAACACGGGGAAGCTGAATGGCATCTCCGACATCCGCGACGACACATCGGCGCGTACGGGCCAGCGGCTGGTGATCGTGCTCAAGCGGGACGCGCAGCCCAAGGTGGTGCTGAACAACCTCTACAAGCACACCCAGCTGCAGGACACCTTCGGCTGCAACATGCTGGCGTTGGTCGACGACGTGCCGCGGACGCTGCGGCTGGACCAGTTCATCTCCTACTGGGTGGCGCACCAGATCGAGGTCATCCAGCGCCGGACCCGGCACCGGCTGGAGGACGCGCAGGCCCGGGCGCACATCTACCGCGGCCTGGTCAAGGCGCTCGACGCGCTGGACGAGGTGATCGCGCTGATCCGGCGCAGCACGAGCACCGACGACGCGCGCGAGGGCCTGAAGGCGCTGCTGGACATCGACGACCTGCAGGCCAACGCGATCCTCGACATGCAGTTGCGCCGGCTCGCCGCCCTCGAACGGCAGCGGATCATCGACCAGCTGGCCGAGTACGAGCGGATCATCGCCGACCTTGAGGACATCCTCGCCCAGCCCGAGCGGCAGCGCCGCATCATCAGCGAGGAGCTGGCCGAGATCGTCGAGAAGTACGGCGACGAGCGGCGGACCCAGATCATCGCCGCCGACGGCGACCTCTCCAACGAGGACCTGATCCCCGACTCCGACGTCGTCGTCACCATCACCCACGGCGGCTACGCGAAGCGGACGAACACCGCTCAGTACCGGGTGCAGAAGCGGGGCGGCACCGGAGTCCGGGGGGCGACGCTGCGGGCCGACGACGAGGTCGCGCACCTGTTCGCGACCACCAACCACCATTGGATCCTGTTCTTCACCAACAAGGGCCGGGTCTACCGGGCGAAGGTGTGGCAGCTGCCGGAGGCCGGCCGGGACGCGAAGGGCGGCCACGTCGCCGGCCTGCTGTCCTTCCTGCCGGACGAGGAGATCGCCCAGGTGCTGGCGATCCGGGACTACAACGCCTACCCGTACCTGCTTTTGGCCACCAGGCGGGGGCTGGTGAAGAAGACCACCCTGCTGCTCTACGACTCGCCGCGGCAGGCCGGCATCATCGCGGTCAACTTCCGCGACGACGACGACGAGCTGATCGGCGCCGAGTTGTGCACGCCGGCGGACGACGTGCTGCTGATATCCCGGAAGGGCCAGTCGATCCGGTTCTCGGCCGACGACGAGGAGCTGCGGCCGATGGGCCGGGCGACCTCTGGAGTGACCGGGATGAAGTTCCGTACCGGCGACGAGCTGTTGTCGTTGTCGGTGATCCGGGCCGGGATGGAGGAGGATCAGCGCTATGTCTTCACCGTCACCGACGGCGGCTTCGCCAAACGGACCCGAGTATCGGAGTATCGCCAGCAGGGTCGCGGCGGGCTCGGCATCAAGGCGATGAAGCTGAACGAGGACCGCGGTTCTTTGGTCGGCGGGCTGGTTGTGACCGAGAATGACGAGGTGATCGCAATCAAGGCGAGCGGTCAGATCACTCGCAGCGCCGTTGCGGAGGTTCCGGTCAAGGGACGTGACACGATGGGGGTGAAGTTCATCGGGGTCAGGGACAAGGACGCCGTCGTCGTCATCGCGCTGAACCCCGAGACGACATCAGACGTGACTGAGCTGGACCCAGTTGCCGGACCTCGCCCCGGGTCGGCTGCTGCGGACAGCACAGTCGAGGAGGACGACAGTGAGTGAAGGCGCCAACCAGGGTGGCTCGCCGACTGCTTCCCCGCACGGGCAGCCGTACGGTCGGGAGGAGGACATGGCGACCCTCCGCCCTGGCGCGCAGTCAGGTCAGCGCGGCGGTGGACGTCCGCAGGGTGGCGCCTCGGCCACGCGAGGAGGCGCGGCGGGGTCGTCCACCCCGGAGTCGGCACAGCCGCGGGTAGCGCCCAGCGGGCCACCGGTCCAGCCGCGGCAGGCACCGGGCCAAGCGACCGTGTTGCGTCCGGCGCCTCAGGGGTCGGGCCAGTCTGCGGCAGCGCAGCCGCCGCGGGCGGTGCCGCGGGACGGCGCCGGCGGCTCGAACGCCCCCGGCTCGAACGCTGGTGGCTCGAACGGGTGGACTCCTTGGACCGGGCCCGGCGCTGCGCAGGCTGGCGCAGCGCCAGGCTCCGGGCAGGGCGGCGGGCAAGGTGCGTCCGGTGGTGGGCGTGGCCGGCAGGGTCAGCCGACCGGGTTCCCGCCTGGCTCTGGGCAGCTCATCGGATCCGTACGCGGTGGGCAGCCGACGGGATTTCCTCCCACAGACGACCCTCGGGATGCGCCGACCTCGCGGCAGGCTGTCGACGGCGGGCGCGGCGGTGCCGTGCGTGGGGATCAGCGAGGTGCCCCTCCAGGCGGGACCTCCCCGGTCGCCCTGGCCGGCGGGCCGGGCTCGGGCGGGGGGCCCAGGATGACGCCACCTCGGGGACAGTCGTTGCCGCCGAGCGCGCTGCAGGCAGCCGTACCGGTCTGGGATGCGCCGAACGAGACGCCGGCCAAGCAGAGCTGGCGCGAGCGGTTGGGCTTGGGCAAGAAGGACAGGGGCGACGCGGCCGGGGCTTCCGCGGCGGGATCTGCTGCGGTGGCTGGCAGTCACGCGGCGGGTGGTCGCCCGGCGACTGGCGGGCCGCCGGCAGGGGCCGGGACCCCTGCGTCGATGGGCTCTCCTACCGTTGCGGCCGCGACGGGCTCCGGTGCTGCACCGACCGCCGGCATCGGTGCCGCGGCTCCGCCCGTACGGCCGGTGGCACGGCAGGGCGCGGGGACATCGGCTGGGTTGCCGACCGAGACTCCGCCGCAGACCGGTCGGCGCACGGGCTCGGGCACCGGTGTCATCGGTGACACGCTGACCGGCACGACCCGGGCCTCCGCAGCTGGCGCGACGACCGGAAGCCGCCCGATGACGTCGGCGGCCTCACCGGCCACCGGGCCCATGGCGCGGATCGGCGACTCGGTCGAGCCGGATCTCCTACCACGGCCCGGCGCCGTGCCCGGGTCGAGGGCGCCCGTGGTCGCGCCCGTGCCGGGGGCTGGCGCCGGTGCTGCTGCGAAGACGGCCGGGGCTGCGGGTGTCGCCGGGGCCGCCGCTGGTGCCGTCGCGGCGGGGGCGGCTGCCGGCAGTGCCCGTGCCGCGTCTCAGCCTCGGGCGAAGGCCGGCGCCGCGCGTCGTACGCGCAAGGCGCGGCTGCGGCTCTCCCGGCTCGACCCGTGGTCGGTGATGAAGACCTCGTTCCTGTTCTCGATCGCGGCCGGGGTCATGCTCGTCGTCGCGGTCTACGTGGTCTGGACCGTGCTGGAGTCTTCCGGCCTCTTCGACTCGGTGAACGACATCGTGAAGAGCGTGGTCTCGACGCCGGGCGACACGACGCCGTTCCGGGTGCAGGACTACGTGAACACGCAGAAGGTGATGGGCGTCGCCGCCCTGATCGCCTGCGTCGACGTGGTCATCTTCACTGCGTTGGCGACCCTCGGCTCGTTCCTCTACAACCTCGCCGCCACCATGCTCGGCGGCCTGGAGGTCACTCTCGCCGAGGACTGACCAGTCCTCGGCGAAGGGCGACTCCGCTGATCAGTGCTCCGTCGTTCGCGGTCTGTACCCCTCCGTGAACGCACTGCCATTGGTGACCGCCCGTCAGCGGAGCATCAGTCAGCGCCATTGATCTAGAGTTGAGGGCTGATTGCCCATTCGATAGCCTGGGCCGTCCATCGCAACGCGCGGGCCTATAGCTCAGTCGGTTAGAGCGCTGCCCTGATAAGGCAGAGGTCAGTGGTTCAAGTCCACTTAGGCCCACCCCTCCGAACGATCTCATCCATCACCGTCGCACCCAGTCTGGTTGGGTCAGGCAGTTTGTCGTTCGATGGCCGGGAAGCACTGCATCCGACGGCCGGCGGCCTGGCGCGGGTTCTGCTCGAACCGATGGCTGGTGTTGGGCTGGGGTCCGGGTGGTGGCCGGAGTCGCTCGAGTGGGCCACGGCCATCCCGTCCCTGCCAGTGCTGCACCGTTGTCGCCATGTTGGGCTCATCACTCCACCGCGGCGCCGGCAGCGACCTCGCTAGCGCACGAACGAGCCGCCGATGAGGATCTGCTGGGCGCCGGGAACGTCCGGCAGCGCACTGTTGACCCGGACCTGGTCGCGGGAAACCCCGAAGTTGCCCATGTTGTAGGGGGCCATGGTGCCGGCGCCGCTTTGCAGCGTGATGGTTCCGACTGCCTTGAAGTCGAGCGTTACCCACAATCTGGTGCCATTGGGCAGATTCACCTTGTTGACCTGGACCTTCAGGATGCTGAAGCCGCCGCAGCCGCTGAACTGGGTCTCGTCGGCGGTGGCCAGCCCCTGCGGGGTCTGACCGTTGAACGACGGCCCGCTGAGCGTCTCCTTCAGGGTCCCTCCGGTCTGGCAGCCGGATGGGGTCGGCGACGGCGGGCCGGTGACGGTAAGCGAGAACCTCCCGCTGGCAGTCGCCCCTGCCGCATCGGTCACGGTAACGGTGAACGTGGACGTCCCCGTCGAGGTCGGCGCGCCGAGCAGGAGCCCCGACGGTCGCAGCGTCAGGCCGGCTGGAGGCTGCCCGGACCAGGTGTACGGCGGCGTGCCACCGCTGGCCAGGAAGCTGGTGGTGAAGAAGTTGTTCACGAACACGTTGCTGCCCGCACCGATGTCACATACGCCGCCGGTACAGGTGAAGAACCGGGTGTCGATCGCCAGTGGCGGGTTGGTGCCGGTACCGGTTCCAGTCAGTGGGGCCCGATGCGGGCTGCCGGGCGCGTTGTCGGTGACCGTCAGCGCGGCCGTCCGGGTTCCCGTCGCCGTGGGCGAGAAGGTGATCGACATGGCACAGCTGGTCCCGGGAGGCAGGGTCAGGCCGGAGCAGCCGTCGCCGACCACGGTGAAGTCGAGCGTGTTGGGGACCGCCGCACTGTTGATGAACAGCGACGCGGTGCCGGTGTTGGCTACCGCGACGGACTGAGCGCCGCTCGTGGTGCCGATCGCCTGCGCGCCGAACGTCAGCGAGGCCGGCGTCAGAGTCACCGCTGCCGCGGACGTTGGCGTACTGCCGCCGCCCCCGCCGCCCCCTCCGCCGGACCCCGAATCGGCCCAGGAAATCCCACCCACTGTGCTGATCGCGAAGCTCACACCAAGGACTGCTGCGGCGACGAGTGTGCGACGCATCCCTACCTCCGAAAGGTTTCGAATCTGCGTTGGTCCCGCCGCGTCCGTGCCCACTCGCCGCGCTTGGCCTGCGGCGGCTTTGCCGGCCCAAGCACGGCCGAGTTCGACGTGCCTGACACTCCCGGCGCGACTCCCTGCCCGGTCACACGGATCGCCCGGCCCGCTGGTTCAATTCCACCGGCGCAGCGACTGGGATGTTCCAGGACATCGGAAACTTTGCGAACCCTCGCTGTGTGGGTTCACCGCAGGTTGGTCTGGTGGCGACCGTCCACCCGGACGCCTCGCTCTCGCTTTCGTGACTGTTGGAAACACAGGTGGCGCTCGACGACCGTTGCCGGCGACCACCGGAGCGTCCAGAGCGTCCTCGGGGCGGGCGTACGAGGCGCTCCTCGGCGGCCGCTAACATCCACATATCTCTGACTATAGTCAGAGATATGTTTCGCAACCCGCAGATCGATGAGCTGCGCGCCTTCAATCGAACCGTTACCGAGCGAATCGGTGTGCTCGAGGACCACTACCTTGCCCGCGATCGCTCGCTCGGCCTCGACCGCTTGCTCTGGGAGATCGGTCAGAACGGCGCCGACGTACGTGAACTGCGCGAGCGCCTCGGCCTGGACTCGGGTTACCTCAGCCGCCTGCTGCGTGCGCTGGAACGCGAGGGCCTCGTGACGACGGTCGCATCGCCGGACGACACGCGGGTACGCCGTGCCTCGCTCACCGTCGAGGGGCGGAAGGAAGTGGGCACCCTGGACGACCTCTCCGACGAGCTCGTCGGTGCCATCTTGGCGCCGCTATCCGAACCTCAGCGACAGCAGCTGGTAGCTGCGGCGGCCACGGTCAGGCGACTCTTCACCGCATCCGCTGTGACCATCGGGCCCGTGGACCCGGACAGTCGCGAGGCGCAGTATGCCGTCGGCGAGTACTTCGCGGTGCTTGCCGAGCGTTTCGAGGACGGTTTCGAAGCGCGTACCACCCGTCAGGCCACGGCTGACGAGATGCGCCCGCCTGCCGGGCAGTTCCTGCTCGCGTCGTTGAAGGGACGGACCGTTGGCTGCGTCGGGCTGAAACTGCACAGGCCTGACCCCGCTGAGATCAAGCGCCTCTGGGTGTCGGAACGCGTACGCGGTATGGGCGTTGGGCGTCGGCTGCTGCAGGCGGTCGAGAACGCTGCACTCGACATGGGTGCGGCGGCCGTGCGACTCGACACGAATCGATCGCTCACCGAAGCGATTCAGCTCTACCGCAGCTCGGGCTACCAGGAAATCGCGGCGTTCAATGACGAGCCGTACGCCCACTTCTGGTTCCAGAAGATCCTGGTTCCCAGCGCCTGACGACAGACCCGGCTGTGGACAGGGCCGTCGTCCTCACGGTCGCCCCCGATGATCGGGCCAAGCTGGCGCTCGCTGAGTCTGCCTTGTGGCGGCCGCTCAGGTTCCCTCGCCAGCGTGGGTCGCCTTCGATGAAGAAACCCCGCCACTTTCAATCTATAGGGCATTGGGGGGCTTGCCGCAAGACCGGGGTGATGGCGCAGAATCCCTACCTCAGATCGATCGGAGATGATGCGTGATCCCTGGGACCACCCGTACGTTGCTCCGCGACCTCGTACCCGAAGGAGCCGCTGCCGCCGCCGAGGCCGATCCCGAGGTGGCCCGGGTGAAGTCGTCGGCCGAGATGGTGACGGCGATCGAGCCGGCCGTGCGGCTGTACGAGGAGCCGCCGAGCGAGGGCCTGCTGGTCCAGACCGACGAGGCCGACGTCTGGGTCAGCCCCGGCGACTGGGCGGAGGCGTTCGATGCCCCCGAGCCCGGCACACCGCACAACGAGGCACTCGACCAGGTCTGGGACGCCCTCCTGTCCGACCTGGTCGACGAGCACGAGGAGGGCGACGACCGAGAAGCGTCGCCCGATCGCCTCCGCCGGGCACTGCGGCACAACGAGGAGCTGGTCACCACCCTGAACCGCGCCTGGACGCTGATCGAGCCGACGGACCTGGTCGGCGATCTGTGGTCGGTGCCCGCCTACCTCCGCAGGTGCGCTCCCTGGCTCACCGCCGACGAGGTACGCAAGCTGCAGCGCGACGATGCCCAGGCCTGGACGGTCGCCGACCTGCCGCTTCTCGACGCGGCGAGGCAGAGGCTCGGCGACCCGGAGGCGTCACGGCGCCACCAACGCCGGGCTGCGATCGTCGCGGCCGACCGGGCGTACATGGACCGGGTCGTGGAGGACCTGCTCGCGGCCGACGACGACGGCGAGGGTCTGGCGCAGGCGTTGCGCCAGCAGGACCTGCGAGACGCGCTGGTCGACGAGGCGGCGCTGCCGAGTGCCGACCCGGACCGCCTCGCGGGCCCGTTCGCCCATATCGTCGTGGACGAGGCTCAGGAGCTGACCGACGCCGAGTGGCAGATGCTGCTCCGGCGTTGCCCGTCACGCAGCTTCACGATCGTGGGCGACCGCTCCCAGGCCCGGCACGGGTTCACCGAGTCCTGGCAGGAACGGCTCGAGCGGGTTGGCTTCGATCCCATCGAGATCGCCTCGCTGAGCATCAACTACCGGACTCCGGCGGAAATCATGGCCGAGGCCGAGCCGGTCATCCGGGCCGTGTTCCCGGACGCCAACGTGCCGACCTCGGTCCGCACCACCGGCGTCCCAGTCGGCCACCGCAAGATGTCCGAGCTGGGCGCGATCCTCGACGCCTGGCTCGAGACGAACCCCGAGGGCATCGCGTGCGTCATCGGGACCCGCGATGGCCGTACGGTCACGCCATCGTCCCGGGTCCGTACGCTGACGCCGGAAGACGTGAAAGGCCTCGAGTTCGACCTGGTCGTCCTCATCGACCCGGACACCTTTGGCTCAGACGGTCGGGAAAGAGGCATCGAAGGGACCGTCGACCGGTACGTCTCGATGACCCGCGCAACCCAGCAGCTCGTTCTCCTCACGAACGGCTGATGGCGGGCCCTGCTCGCCGGCCTCCACCGTGGAGCCCGGCCGCGCGGCCTCGACCCCGGATCCCGGCCACCCGGCCTCGAGCCGAGCGGCCCGCGTCTGCCAGCCCCGCTTGGCCGCCTCACTCCGCCTCCGCCGGGCTCGCTCCTGCTCGCGGGCCTGCTTCTCGGCCGCCCGCGCTGCCCGGCGTTGCGCCGCCTCCGCTCTGCGCTGCTCCCGCTCGACCACCACCGGCGAGCGGACCGGCCACACGTAGTCGAGATCGGTCGGCGTGCCAGGGAACAGCGGCCCGTAGTGCTCCGGATCCTTGCGCAGCAGCGAGGCCCGGTGACTGCGCTGCACCGCCTCGTCGAAGAGCCAGGTCGGCAGCGCGCCGGCCGCCGCGAGGTCGGGGTAGCCGCGAATGGACGTGACCCCGGCGGCCGCCAGGTCCGCGGTGATCGTCGCGGCGCAGGAGTCGTCGAACCCGCGTTCGGTCCACACGGCACAGGCGGTGAGCCCGTACCGGCCGAGCGCCTCCTCGTGGCCCTTCCACATCAGCACGGCCGGGTGGGAGGACCACGCGTAGCCGGGCACGGTCAGCGCCCGGACGATCTGGATCACCTCAACCCGCTGCTTGCCCAGCCGCTTGGTGTCGAGCGTGCGCAGCGACCTCTCGAAGTCCGCGTACGGCAGGAACGTCATCACCGGGCCCAAGCCTCCGCGGTCACGGTTGAAGGACGATCGCGTTGCCGACTGCCGCCAGGTGGATCGCGTCCTTCGTGACGGTCACGGACTGGAGCTCGTGCCCGAACGGCAGCGTGCCCAGCGGCACGGTAACGGCCAGGCGCTGGCTGAGCAGCAGCCGTTCGGCCTGGTCCAGCGATGTCACCCCGGTGTCGAGATCTCCGGCCGCGACCCGGATCCCGTCACCGGCCGCGGACAGGGTCGCGGTGCCGCGCACCTGCACCCGCTTGGTGAGCACGTCGACGGTCCCGGTCAGCACCAGCACACCGACGTCGCCCGGCGCGACCTGCAGCTCACGCCCGGTGTTCACGAAGTAGTTGTTGAGGTCCTGATAGCTCAGAGTGACCCGCTGGTCGGACCAGCCGATCCCGACCCGGCGGATGTCCTGGACGAGGACGTCGTGGAACGGCACCCGTACGTCGTACAGCCGCGAGTCCACGCGTTCGATCCGCAACGGGCCGCTGGCGATCCCGACGGTGGTGACCTCCACCTCGTCGTACGAACCCCGTACGACCTGCGGCACGAAGGCGAACCCGCGCACCTTCACCGTCGGTCGCTCGGCGACTCCGGTGGCGGTCTGGATGTTGCGCGCCAGCAGCGCCTCAGCGCCGGAGCGGGCGAGCGCGTCCGCCCCCCAGCCCGTGAAGAAGACCACGGTCACCAGGACGATGGCCTCGACCGCCATCCACGCTCGCGGGCTCAGCCTGCGCCGCGCGGCCGGCGGATCGCGTACGAGCTCGACCGTGTCACTCATCCGAACCCTCCGCCCGTTCGGAGCCGCCGTCGGCGCCAGCAGATAGAACTCGTTGACCGGGCCAGCCGGCTGCCCGGCCGAGCAGTGTCAGGACCGCGGGGGTCAGCACCGGGCGGATGATCAGCGTGTCGAGCAGCAGCCCGATGGTCATGGCGAAGGCGATCTGCCGGAAGGTCGACAGCGGGATGACCGCGACGAGCGCGAAGGTCGCGGCCAGAATGACGCCGGCGACCGTGATCGCGTGCGACGCCTTCGGCACGGCGACGATCAGCGCCTCCACCAGTGATCGGCGCCGCGCCTCGTCCCAGATCGCGCCGACCGAGAAGACGTTGTAGTCCGAGCCCAGGGCGATCAGCAGCACCGCCGCCGAGAATGGCGCGTAGAAGGTCAGCCCCTGCTCGCCCAACGCGTTCTGGAACATGAGGGTCGTCAGACCCAGAGCCGCGGTCACGCTGAGCACACTGCACGCCAGCAGGGCGATCGGCGCCACCAGGGCTCTCAAGTACATGGCCAGCAGCACCAGTTCGGCGATGACGGCGACGACCAGGGTGATCTGCAGACTTTCCCGGGTGAGTTTCGCCACCTCGGCGGCGATCAGGGTCTGGCCGGTCAGCGAGATCGTGGCCCGGACGCCCGACTGCTGCGCCAGCTCCCCCATCCGGTCCTGCAGCAGCTTCACGTTCGTGATCGCCCGGCCGGCGAGCGGGTCGCTGTCGAAGACGACCACGAGGCGCGCGGCGTCGCCGCTCTCGGCGAGCACCAGCCCGCGGGCGCGCTCGGTCGGCAGGTCACTCGGACCTAGCACCCGTACGACGCCCGGCTGCCGGGAGATCGCATCCTCCAGCCGGGACAGAGCCTCGCGGTCGCTGGTGATCCCGGGCGCCTCGATCAGGATCTCGGTGGGGGCGGAGATGCCGCCGATCCCGGCGTTCTCCAGCAGCTGCGCCCCCCGCGCCACGCTGTCGTCGCGCGGCAGCCCGGCGGTGAAGGACAGGTCGAGCCGAGCCTGCGCCAGCGGAAGGCTCGCGAGGCCCAGCAAGCCGATCACCGCGGCCACTGCCGCCAGCGCGATGCGGCGATTGGTCAGCAGCCGCATGCCTCGTGTCATCAGCCGGTGCTCGGCCGCCGTCTCGGCCGGATCACTCGCGTGGTCGCGCCGCTCGGATCCTCGGAAGGGCAGCACCGTGAACAGCCGCCAACTCAGGATCGTCATCATCGCCGGCGCCAGGGTCAGGCAGACGGCGAGCCCGACCAGTACGGTCAGGGCCAGCGCCGGACCGAGCCCGCGGAAGATCTGGAATGGCGCCGCGAGCAGCGCGATGGTGCCGGCGGCCACCGTCAAGCCCGCCACGGCGACCACCGAGCCGTTGATCCGCAGCGCGTTCCGGGCGGCGGTCATGTTGGGCACGCCCCGGTCCAGCTCGTCCCGGAAGGCGGCGAAGAACAGGACGCAGTAGTCGGTGACGACACCGAGCAGCAGGGCCAGCAGCACCGGTTCGAGCTGCCGAGGCACCTCGAAGCCGAGCGCATGCGACACCTGGTCGAGCAGCGGGAAGTAGACCAGGTAGCCGACCGCGGCAATGCCGAGGACCACGAGCGGGGCGAGCACGGAGCGGAACGCCAGCGCGACGATCACCAGGATCAAGAGCACGCTCGCGGCCTCGAACAGCGGCAGCCGGGACCGCAGGTAGTCACCCTGGGCGACCTGCGCCGGCACGAAGCCCGTGACGTAGCTGGCGACGGCCGGCTGGTTCTTGAAGTGCGCGGCGTACGCGCTGCTCAGCAGGACGGTGTTGCGCAGCCCGGTGCCCTCGGTGACGTACAGGTAGGTCACGGTCGTGTCGGCGCGGCCAGTCGGCACCGGGATGGCGGCGAGCAGGTTGCCTGGGCCGGGCGGGGTCGGGGACTCGACCACGTCCTGTGTGGTCGCCAGCGCCCAGAGCACCGAGTCCGCCCTGGTCAGCAGGCTCAGGCCGCCCGGCTGATGCACGACGACACTCGTGCCGGACAGCACCGGTACGCGGAACTGCTCCAGCACCCGCTGCTCAACCTTCAACACGGGGCTGTCGGGTGGCAGCAGGTCGCCGAAGCCCCCGCTGCCGCCTCCTCCCGACGGTACGAACACGGTGACTAGCGTCGCGGCCGCGACCCACACCCCGACGACGACCCACCGGCCGGAGGTCACGGCCGCTCGATAGCCGGCGCCCAGCGCCTGCCATCCTCGGAGCATGGCGTGCGCACCGCGTTGGACTGCTGCCGGTAGACCCACGCCAACTCCTTTCCGCGCACCCGCGCAAAGGCTTGGGCCGGCCCGCAAGAATTATCCTGCAGCCCCGCGTCCGGCTACCACCAGGAGGACCGATGGCAACGTCTGAGGATCCCGGAGATCGGCCGGACGAGCCGGACCAGCTCGACAGCCCCGACCAGGTCGGCGACCCGCGGGACCAGCCCGACCAGGCGGGCAGGTCGGCCGGCCAGCCTCGCGCTCCGCGCCGGCTGCACTGGTCGGTCTCGGGAATCACGTTCGTGGTCGGCTTCGTCGTCGGCGTGGTCGCGGTCGGCCTGCTGAGCTTCACGGTCCCGGAGTTCGGCGCCGGACCGGGTCCCGGCGGAGCGGCGCCGACCTCGGCGGCGCCCACGTCCGGCGGCAGCGTCCCGGTCGTCGCGGAGGCCCGGGTGAACGCCGCCTGCCTCGCGATCATCAACGACGCCCAGGACACCTACGTCGTGCTGGCCGGCGTCGACCAGGCGGTCTCGGACGTCGATCTCCAGTCGCTCGACGACATCGTCCGGCGGCTGCAGCCCATCGAGGCCCGGCTTGGGCGCAATCTGCAGGAGTGCCAGGTCGCCACCGAGGTCTCCGGCGGTCCGAGCCAGTCCGCGAGCTCGGCGCCGACGTCGACGCCCGCGCCGACCGCCTCCTCGACCCGCTGAGCGCCTGCGAATGGTGGCCACGTTCGCGCTGATCGGCAGCGGCTGGCGGGCGCGGATGTTCCTCACGGTGGCGGCCCGGTTGGGGACCGTCCGCTGCGGCGGGGTGGTGCTCCGGACTCCGCGGCCGCTGGACGTGCCGACCTTTCCCTCCCTGGACGCGTGCCTGGGCGAATTCCGACCGGACTTCGTGCTGACCGCAACGCCCGTCTCGGCGACGCCGGCTGTTCTCGCCGATGCCGTCGATCGCGGGCTGCCGGTGCTGGCCGAGACCCCACCCGCCCCCGATCTCGAGGGCCTGCGCGCGCTCTGGTCGGCGGTCGGCGATTCCGGGCTGGTGCAGGTGGCGGAGCAGTACCTGCTTATGCCCTCGCACGCCGCCCGGGCCGCCCTGGTGGCGGATGGTGTCATTGGCACGCCGACCCAGGTGCAGGTTTCCTCGACGCAGACCTACCACGCCGTCTCGCTGATCCGTGGCCTGCTCGGCGCCGGACGAGATCCGGTGTCGATCCGGGCTACTCGGTTCACATCACCCCTGGTCAGCCCGTTGAGCCGCGCCGGCTGGACCGACGACGAGCAGGCGCACCCGACGACCACCACAATCGCGACCCTCGACTTCGGCAGCGGCCGCTCCGGGCTGTACGACTTCACCGAGCAGCAGACCCGCAACCAGCTCCGGTTCCGGCGGCTGACCGTACGCGGGTCGGCGGGCGAGTTGCACAACGACGAGGTGGTACGGATGACCGGCCCGCGCGCACTCGTACGCACCCCGCTGGTGCGTCGGCAGACCGGGCACGATCTCGACCTGATCGGCTACGACACCGAGCACATCAGCCTCGGCTCCGAGGTGCTGTATCGTAACCCGTACCAGGGTCGCCGCTGGATGGACGACGAGATCGCCATGGCCACGCTGCTGGAGCGGATGGCTGCCTGGTTGCACGGGGACGGGCCCGAGCCGTACCCGCTGGCCGAGGGAATGCAGGACCAGCAGATCGGACTCGCCATCGAGGAGTCCGCCGACACCGACGCGACGGTGACCACCTCTCACGAGGCCTGGAACTGAGGTGGTGACGCGCCGGCCGATGGAACGATGGCGAGGTGCGAAGAACCAGCGGAGGGCGGCCAGCGCGATGAGCGCTGAGGTGACTCCGCGCACGATGGCCGGCCGCTGCCTGGTCGAGGGATCGGCAGCTGGCGAGGTGCTGCACACCGACGTCGGGCTCAGCTTCATGGGCGGGGTGAACCCCCGGACCGGGGAGGTCATCGACGCCCACCACCCGCTTCGCGGCCAGAACGTCGCAGGGAAGGTGCTGGCCATTCCCAGCGGACGCGGCTCCTGCTCCGGCAGCGGCACGCTGTTCGAGATGCTGCTCGGCGGTACTGCCCCGGCCGCGCTGGTCTTCTCCCACACCGAGACGATCCTGACCGTCGGCGTGCTGATCGCGCGCGAGCTCTTCGGCGCCAGCATCCCAGTCGTACGGCTCGAGCCGGACGACTTCGCCGCGCTGGGTCGGATGCCGTGGGTCCGGGTGATCGACGGCGTGCTCTCGACCGAGCGCGATCCGGCGCGTCCCAGCGCGACCGATCGCGTTGCCGGGCGGACAGAGCCGCCCCCGCCCGGTGCGGACGACCGCGTTGCCGAGTCGGCCGACCTCGACCTGACCGGCTTCCGCTTGAGCGATGAGGATCAGCGCTGCCTGGCGGGCGAGCGGGGCGAGGCAGCTCGCGTGGCGACGCGCATCGTGATCCAGGCCGCCCAGCTCGAGGGAGCGAACGACCTGGTCGACGTCGAGCTGGCGCACGTCGACGGCTGCTTCTACCAGGGCCCCGCCGGGCTGAGGTTCGCCGAACGCCTGGTCGAGCTCGGCGGCAGAGTCCGGGTCACCACCACGATGAACGCGCTCTGCGTCGACCGTCGGCGGTGGCGGCGACAAGGCGTCGCGCCGTCCCTGGGCGAGCCGTCGGACGCCCTCGCCGACGCCTACCTACGGCTCGGCACCACCCCCACCTACACCTGCGCGCCGTACCTGCTGCGGGGCGCACCCGTCTCCGGGCAGCAGATCGCCTGGGCCGAGTCGAATGCCGTGGTCTTCGCCAACTCAGTGATCGGCGCCCGGACGATGAAGTATCCCGATTACCTCGATGTCCTGATCGCGCTCATCGGGCGGGCGCCGTACGCCGACTGCCACCGCCTGCCGGAGCGGGTCGCGACGGTCCAGGTCGACGTGGCGGCGCCAGCCGGCCTGGAGGACTCCTTCTACCCGACCCTCGGCTACCACCTCGGCACGCTCGTTCCGAACGAGATCCCGGTGCTGTGCGGGCTGGACCCGGCGGCGGTGTCCCGGGACGACCTCAAGGCGTTCGGCGCCGCGTTCGCCACCACCTCGGCCGCGCCGATGTTCCACGTCCTCGGCGTCACGCCCGAGGCCAGAACGCTCGACCAGGCGCTCGGCGGCAATGAGCCGCGTCGCCACGTACGGGTCGGTCGGGCCGACCTGCTGGCCACCTGGCGGGAGCTCAACACCGCCACCACCGCCGACGTCGACCTGGTCGCGCTCGGCAATCCGCACTTCTCGCTGACCGAGTGCGAGCGGCTCGCCGCGCTCTGCGAGGGCCGGGAGAAGGCGGCCGACGTGACCGTGACCGTGACGCTGGGCCGGGAGGTGTACGACAGCGCCCAAGCGGCCGGGTTCGTCGAGCGGGTCGAGGCCTTCGGCGCAACGTTCGTCACCGACACCTGCTGGTGCCTCCTGACCGAACCGCTGATCCCGCCCGGCACGGGATCGATCCTCACCAACTCGGGCAAGTACGCCCACTACGGCGCTGCTGCCACCGGCCGCGGCCTGCACCTGCGCAGCCTCGCCCACTGCGTCGACGCCGTGTGTACGGGCCGGGTGGACACCGCACTGCCGTCTTGGCTGGCCGCTTGAGAGGAGATCCGGGCCGGCGTAAGCCCACGTTCTCGGCCGGTCCGTGCACCTGTTGCCAAGCCGCCGCGGACCGGATTATGGTTATACGTATGCACCTGAATCCTCGGGATCGAACTCGGATCACGGGCACGTTCACGGTGGTCCGGCAACCGGAGCGTTTGGACGTCCCGGCACAGTCCGATCCAGGGGTGAGTGCCGCCGTGTCGGAGATGCTCTCCACCATCGAGCATGGCGGTCTCGACGCAGTGCGCCGCTATGCCGAGCGACTCGACGGCTGGACCGGCGGCAACGACTTCGAGGTGCCGGCGGAGCGGGTCGAAGAGCTCACAGCAGACCTGCCCGCCGACCTGCGCACGGCGCTCGACGCCGGGGCGGAACGGACCCGCCGATTCGCCGGCATGCAGCGTGCGCACCTGCACGATTTCGAGGACGAGGTCATTCCCGGAGTCGTCTGCGGCCAGAAGTACGTCCCTGTCTCCAACGTCGGCGCGTACCTCCCGGCCGGCCGGTTCCCGTTGCTCGCCAGCGCATTCATGACCGTCGGTGTCGCGCGGGCGGCCGGCGTGTTGAACATCGTCTCCGCCACCCCGCCGTCGTTGAACGGCCAGCCGCACCCGGCCGTGCTCTACGCGGCGAGGGCGTCGGGCACGGATCGGATCCTCGCGCTGGGTGGTGTGCAGGCCCTGGCGGCCATGGCGTTCGGACTGTTGGACGGCGTCGGTGCGGACATGATCGTCGGGGCTGGAAATGCCTACGTCGCCGAGGCGAAGCGCCAGCTCTACGGGAAGGTCGGCATCGATGTGCTGGCCGGACCCTCCGAGGTCGCGGTGATCGCTGACGAGACGGCGACCGCTGAGATGGTGGCCGCCGACCTGCTGGCCCAGTCCGAACACGGGCCGAGCTCGCCCGCCTGTCTGGTCACCACCTCGGCCGAGCTCGCGAAGGCCGTCGAGGTCGAGATCGAGCGCCAGCTCGAGGGCCTTTCGACTCGCGAGATCGCCGGTGCGGCGTGGCGGGACTGGGGCTCGATCTATGTCGCCGACTCGGCCAAGACGGCGATCGAGATCATGGACGTCCTGGCGCCCGAGCACCTGGAGATCCTCGCGGCCGACACCGACTTCTACCTGGAGAACCTGCACAACTACGGTTCGCTCTTCCTCGGCCCGTGGTCCACCGTGGCATATGCCGACAAGGGCATGTCCGGCACCAACCATGTGCTGCCCACCGGGCGGGGAGCCCGCTACACCGGCGGCCTGTCGGTGACCCGCTTCCTCAAGCAGCTGACGTACCAACGGGCGACGCGCGAAGCGACGGCCATTCAGGCGGAGCCGGTGGTGACGATCTCCGACTTCGAGCAGCTGCACGGCCACCGCGACAGCGCCCAGCTGCGCCTCGACCTGATTGCCGATTGATGCGGATCGTGCCGAAGACGCAGCTATTTGTCCTGCGGCGATCCCGAAACACATCGGCGTAACGATCCGGGACCTTTGACGGGTTCGTCGCTTGACATCTGCTGTGCATACGTATAACTCTGAACCTACGCCGCCGGACTGACGGCCGATCAAGGAGGATGAGCGTGACACATCGACGAGGACGGGGACTCGTGCTTGGCACGGTCGGGCTGAGCGTGGCACTCGCGCTGGCCGGATGCGGTGCCGGATCCCGCACAGGTGCCCAGACGGCCACCACAGTCGCCTGTGGCTTCGACAAGCCGGCGCAGGCCACGACGATCAACGTGCTGGCCTACAACTCGTCGGCGGTTGACCCGTTCAGCAACACCATGGTGGCCAGCTGCAGTCACGACAACGTGACGGTCAAGCACGACCCCATCGACTTCCCCGGCCAGGTGCAGAAGACCACGGCGACCTTGTCGAGCGACAACGGCTCGTACGACATCATCGAGACCTACTCGTACGTGATCCCCGATCTCGGCAGCAGGGGCAAGCTGCAGCCGCTGGACGACCTGTTCGCCAAGTACGCCGACAAGTACACGCTGAACGACATCGATCCGGCGATGCGCAAGTTCATGAGTTACGACGGCAAGCTGTACGGCCTGCCGATGCAGGCCCAGATCCATGTGATGGCCTACCGCAAGGACCTGCTCGACAAGGACGGCATCCAGCCGCCGACGACGTTCGCCGAGCTCAAGGCCGCTGCCGAGAAGATCAAGTCGAGCGAGGGCATGAAGTACCCGATCGCCTTCCCGATGCTCGCCAGCGGTGACCTGGCGACGGCGTACGGCTCGGCCATGGCCTCCCTCGGCAAGCCCCTCGTCGACGCGTCCAGCAAGCGGCCGAACTTCGACACCCCGGAGAGCGCCAAGGCCCTCCAGTCGCTCAAGGATCTGCTGCCGCTGATGGATCCGCAGGTCACGACCTTCGACCAGCCCAAGGTCCAGCAGCAGCTCTACAACGGCACCGCGGCCTTCGGCTGGATGTTCTCCGGCCGGATGATCGACCTGACCCAGCAGAAGAACACCAAGTACTAACGACAAGTTCGGCTTCGCCGCACCGCCTGCGGTCGAGTCGGGAGGCAAAACCTTCGCCGCCTTGTCGGTCGACGGCTGGTCGCTGCCGTTCAACACCAAGGTCGACAAGGACCTGGTGTTCCAGGTCATGGCCGCCTCGGTGAGCAAGGACGCCTCCACTGCCGCCATTCCCGCGGCCTACCCGGCGCGCAAGGGACTCGACCAGAGCAAGTCGCCGTACGCCGCGGCGGCTGACAAGGGCATCGCGAACCTGCAGGAACCCTCCCCCGGACCGTGGAACCCGCCGGTCACCAACGCCACCCTGCCGGTCATCGCCGACGTGATCACCGGCAAGCTCTCGATCGCCGACGGCCAGGCGAAGGCGCAGCAGATCGCCGAGAAAGAGATGGCCGCCTACAAGTAGGAGTAGCCGCATGAAGTTCCGGCAGTTCCTGTTCCTGATCACCCCGAGCGTGATCGTCATGTTCGGCTTCATGCTGGTTCCGCTCTACCGGACTGTGCGGTGGAGCTTCGAGAAGGTCAACTACGGCGAGGCCGGCACGAGCGTCGGCCTCGCCAACTACGCGACCGCCATGTCGGACCCGCGGCTCGGCCGGGCGACGCTGTTCACCGTCGGTGTCACGGTCGTCGTCACTGCCATCTGCCTGGTCACCGGCTATCTGCTGGCCGTACTGATCAACGGCCTCGGCCGGATGCGGCCGGTGGTCCTCGGCATCCTGCTGATCCCGTACGTGCTGCCGCACGTCGTCGGGGCGGTCGCCTACTCCTGGATGTTCGACACCAACTTCGGCGGCGTCGTCAACTACCTGATGAACGGCCTCACCGGCGGCGCGTTCGGCGAGCCGCTGTGGTTCACCAGTGTCTGGCCGAACCGGCTGATCCTGGTCACGAACGTCATCTGGTTCATGCTCCCGTTCGCCATGCTGATGATGCTGGCCGGGCTGCAGGGGGTGAACCAAGAGAGCCTCGAGGCGGCCGAGATCGACGGTGCGAACACCCTGCAGCGCCACCTGCACGTCATCATTCCCAGCATCCGGGGTGTGATCGGGTTCGTCGTGCTGATCTTCACCATGGACGTGGTGCGGCTCTTCGACTCGCTGATCCCGCTGGCCCCGCAGGCCACCACGCTGGGCAACGAGTCGATCATGTACTACGTCTTCCACGTCGCGTTCGCCGACGGAGCGCAGAACCTCGGCCTCGGCAGCGCCATCAACATCCTGACCATCCTGCTGATCCTGGTGCTGCTCTATCCCTCGATCCGCGGCGTCATTAGGGAGGCTCGGACCGTATGACGATCCAACTGACTCCCGCGGAGGGCGCGGACTCCCTCACCGTCAGTGAGGCGACGATCGCCGCCACCCCTCCGAATCGTCGCCGCAGCAGGAGGGTGGCCGTGCTCACCGGCCTGTTCCTCACCGCCACCTGCGTCGTGATGGTCTTCCCGTTCCTGTGGGCTGCCATCTCCTCCACCAAGCCGACCGATGTGGCCTTCGCCAACCCGCCGGTCTTCCGCTACGTGCCGACCCTCCAGCCCTACGTCGACCTCTGGCAGACCACCAACTTCTACCACTACCTCGCGAACACCCTGGTCGTGGCGGTCATCAGCACCATCGTGGCGCTGGCCATCGGGCTGCCGTGCGCGTACGCGTTGTCGCGGTACGGAGGCATCGCATCGGTCGTCCTGCTGGTGATGGCGTTGATCTTCCGGGCGCTGCCCCGGTTCGCCGTCGTGCTGCCGATGTATGAGATCAGCAAGACACTCGGCGTCTACGACACCACGTACGCGATGGCGGCGGCACTGATCACGATCAACCAGCCGTTCACCATCTGGCTGCTGCGCAACTTCTTCGCCGAGATCCCCAAGGAGCTCGACGAGGCGGCGCTGGTCGACGGCTGCACCCGGCTGAGCGTGCTGCGCAGGATCATGATTCCCCTGATGGGACCAGGCATTCTGACGGCTGGCATCTTCGTCTTCCTGTTCGCGTTCCAGGAGTACCTGACCGCGGCGGTGCTGACCGATATCAACGCCAAGACGGTACCCGTGTTCATCGCCACCCAGATCGGTCAGAACCTGCCGCTGCTGCAGCAGGCCTCGGCGGCCACGGTGCTGCTGACGCTGCCGGTGATCGGGATCGCCTTCGTGGCCCAGAAGTACCTGGTGGCCGGCCTCCACTCGGGGGCGGTGAAGGGCTGACCCTTCCCGCCGAACCCCTGGTGCTGCTGCCCGGTATGAACTGTTCGGCAGCACTGTGGTCGAAGGCGGGTCTGACGGACGGTCCGGCGGTGCTCACCCCCGTGCTGACCGAGGCGACGCTGGACGGGCAGGTGGCACGGCTGCTCGACGAACTGCCGGCCCGCTTCGCGCTCGCCGGACTTTCGCTCGGCGGCATCGTTGCCATGGCGCTGGCCCGTACGGCACCGGAGCGGGTCTCGGCGCTGACGTTGCTCTCCACGAACCCGTACCCTCCGACGCCGGAGCAACTGTCCGGTTGGCGCGCGTCCCGCGATGCGCTGCTGGCCGGTCGGACCGCCCGCGAGCTCCAACGGTCGTGGCTTCCTGTCCTGCTGAGCCAGCCGGCCTGCCGACAACCGGAGCTGGTGGAGATCACCTTGCGGATGGCGGATGAGGTCGGCGAAACGGACCTCGACGCCCAGCTGGCGCTTCAGGCGACCCGCGCCGACGAGCGGCCCGGCCTGGCGGAGCTGCGGTGCAGGCTGCTCGTGGTGGCTGCCGCCGCCGATGCCTTGTGCAGCGTCGATCGCCATCGCGAGATGGCGGTGCTCGCGTCGGCCGCCAGACTGGTGATCGTCGACTGTGCTCACCTGTCGCCGCTCGAGCGGCCCGACGAGGTCGGCGCGCTCCTGGCCGGCCGGCAGGAGCCTGAGGCCGTTCCAGGTCAGCCGCAGATGTCCGGATGACCCGTCAGGAAGCTGCCGCGAGCCGGCGGGAGGCAAGCTCGGCGCCCCCGGCCAGCGCGGCAAGCTTGGCGTACACGATCTCCGGGTCGACTGCGCCGAAGCCCGCGAAGGTCGAGAACCCGCAATCCGTCCCGGCGATCACCCGGTCGGCGCCGACGAGGTCGACGAAACCACGGATCCGATTCGCGACAACGCGCGGATGCTCGATGAAGTTGGTGGTGGTGTCGATCGCTCCCGGGATGAGCACCTTGTCCTCGGGGATCCGGTCGCGATGCTCTCCAAACGCCTCCAGGTCGTGCTGGTGGCGGGGGTTGGCGGTCTCGAACAACAGGCCCGTCGGCTTCGCCTGGAGAAGCACGGGCAGGATCGTGGACATCTCGACGTCGCGATGGTGGGGGCCTTCGTAGTTGCCCCAGCACACGTGCATCCGGGCCCGGTCCGCCGGCACGTTCCGCAGCGCCGCGTTCAGCACCTCGACGTGCCGCTCGATCCGAGCGAGGTACTCCCCCTCGTCCCGGTCCTTGTACATCATGTGCCGACCGAGACCGAGGTCGGGACTGTCCAGCTGCAGGGTCAGTCCGGCCGCGGCGATCGCCTCGTACTCGGGGCGCATCGCCTCGGCGAGCGCCTCCAGGTAGGCATCGTCGTCGGGGTAGTAGTCGTTGGGCTGGAACAGGGCGATCACCCCTGGTGAGGCGGCGTTCATGAAGCCGGGAGGGTTCCCATGGCGCCCACGAGCGGCGTCGAAGCGGCGGAGGTCGTCCTCGAGGGGCGCGAGCGTGTGCGGGGCCACCTCGCCGACACAGCGCGGGCGGCGGTAGGTCGGCGTTCCACCGCCCTTCGCCTGCCGTGCAAGGAAGCTGGGGAAGTCCTCGAGGTCGGCCGGTGCGCGTCGTGGCGAGTCGCCGGCGAAACCGGTGATGCGGTCCTTGATGTAGGTCGCGTAGCTGATCTTGGCCATCTCGCCGTCGGAGACGATCGAGATGCCGGCGGCCACCTGGCGCCCGACCGCATCGTCGACAGCTTCCGCGATCGTCGCATCGAAGGCCGACGCCTCGACCGGCTCGCCGCGTTCGGCGGCGAACAGCATTTCCGTGACCGGCGCGGACCGCGGCAGGGAACCGACGTGGGTGGTGCGGATCGCGGTCATCGGACTCCTCGCAGGTGGGTCAGGTGCTGCATCAAGACGCTCACGCCACCATTCCGGCGGACAGGTCGATGTCCGCGCCGCACAGTCCGGGCATGGCGAGCATCGCCAGCACGGCGGCGCCGACCTCCTCCTCGGTCACCATCCGGCCGAGGGCGGCCCGGGAGACGAAGCTCTCCTTCGCGGCGTCGTAGCTGGTGCCCGTCCGCTCGGCCTCGAGCCGGAAGTTGCGGTCCATCCGTGCTCCCACCACCGGGCCGGGCGAGAGCGTGTTCACGTTGACCCCGACTGGTCCCACCTCGAACGCCAGCGTCGAGGTGAGGCCGATGACGGCCATCTTGGACGCGCAGTACGGCGTCCGCCGCACCAGCGGGCGCTTGCCGGAGACGGAGGCGATGTTGATCACGTCACCGCTGCCGCGCTGGACCATCGCGGGCAGGAACGCCTTGCACATCAAGAAGACGCCACGGACGTTGACGTCGAACACCTGGTCCCAGTCGGCCACCTCGATCTCGGTCAGCGGAGCCACCGGCCCGGGCACGCCGGCGTTGTTGACCAGTATCGAGATCTCGGTGCCGGTCAGAGCCTCGGCCAGGGCGACTACCGACGCCGGGTCGGACACGTCGCACTCGTACCAGCGCGCACGCGATCCGAGATCGGAGCAGACCTGCCGCAGCGGCTCGGCTCGCCGTCCTGCCAACACCACGCCCGCGCCAGCCCCGTGCAGCGAGCGGGCGATGGCGGCCCCGAGGCCGTTGCCACCGCCGGTGACGAGGGCTGTGCGTCCGTCCAGGCTCACGAGTCGGCCAGCGCGGCAGTGCGGCCCAGCGCCTGATCGATCCAGCCGAACGAGTCGCCGTGATGCTTCCAGGCACGAAGATCACCGGAGCGGGCATGCCCCTCGAACAGCTCGACCCGGGCCGCTCGGCCGCACACGCGCCCGAGGTCGCCGCTGGTCGAGGAGTTGCGTACCTCCTGATAGGTGACCGTCTTGAGGTACTTGCCGACCCACAGCCCGCCGGTGTAGCGGGCCGCGCCGAGGGTCGGCAGCACGTGGTTGGTGCCGATCACCTTGTCGCCGTAGGAGACGCAGGTGTTCTCGCCGAGGAAGAGCGCGCCGAAGTTGCGCAGCTTCCCCAGGGCCAGGCGTGGCTCTCGGGTCAGCACCTGGACGTGCTCGGCGGCGAACCGGTCGGCCACCGCGTACGCCTCGTCGAGGTCGCTCACCACGACGACCTGGCCGAAGTCGCGCCAGGCCGGCTCGGCATAGTCCCTGGTCGGCAGGTCGGGCAGGATCGCCTCGATGTGCTCGATCGCCTTGCGGGCGACCGACTCGGAGGTGGTCACGAGGATCGCCGGCGACTCCGGCCCGTGCTCGGCCTGGGAGAGCAGGTCGACCGCCACCACGAACGGGTCCGCATCGTCGTCGGCGACGATCAGGATCTCGGTCGGCCCGGCGAACAGGTCTATCCCGACCTCGCCGTAGAGCTGGCGCTTGGCCTCGGCAACGTACGGATTCCCCGGTCCGGCGATCAGGTCGACCCTTTCCATCACCTCGTTGCCGATAGCCATCGAGGCGATTGCCTGGATGCCGCCCAGCACGTAGATCTCGTCGGCGCCGGCCATGCTCATCGCCGCGATGGTGGCAGCGGGTATCTCGCCATGGATGGGCGGTGTGCAGGCCACGACCCGAGGTACGCCGGCCACCTTCGCAGTGATGATCGTCATGTGCGCCGATGCCGTCAGCGGGTACTTGCCGCCGGGAATGTAAGCGCCCGCCGCCTGCACGGGCAGGTTCTTCTGACCGAGGAAAACGCCGGGCAGGGTCTCCACCTCGACGTCCAGGAGGGCGCCGCGCTGAACCTCGGCGAAATGCCGGATCTGTTGCTGGACGAACGCCATGTCGTCGACGACCTGCTGCGGCAGGGTCGCGACGATCTCGTTGATCCGCTCGGGGCTGAGCCGGAAGCTCTCAGGACTCCAGTGGTCGAACCTCTCGGCATACTCGCGCACCGCAGCCTCGCCCCGGTTCCGAATATCGGCAATGACCGTCCAGACCGCCGTTTCCACGCCCTGTTGCGCGGTGTCGAGGAAGGACTTCGTCGGGGCGGACTTAAGGTACTGGGGCACGAACGCTCCTTGCGCTAACCTACATACGTATGTATCAGTTAAGCCGATCTCGGTTCGGGTCGTCAACATCCGAAAGGGCGGCGCTGATGGCATTTAGGCTGCGCTCAACGGAATGGAAGGCGGCGACGGGAGGGCAAAGGCGTGGTGACAAGTCATGACGTCGCGCGGCTGGCCGGCGTCTCCCAACCGACGGTGTCACGCGCGCTCCGCGACAATCCGAAGGTCTCCGAGGGGACCAAACAGCGGGTACGCGCCGCTGCCAAGGCCCTCGGCTACGTGCCGAGCGAGACCGGCCGGGCTCTGTCCAGCGGGCGCACCCGGCGGATCGGGCTGTTGCTGACCGATCTGGACAACCAGTTCTATCAACACATCATCGCGCCCATGCACCGCGAGCTGGAGAGCCTGGGATATCAGCTGGTGCTGCAGACCGAGACCTCCGACTCCGGCCAGGTGGCTGAACGGCTGCGAGCCAACGGCCTGGACGGCGTACTGCTCGCCACCATGACGCAAGACTCGGTGCTTCCCGTACGGCTACGGGATCGTGGCGTGCCGTTCGTCTACTTCAATCGCACGTCCACAGCGGTGGACGCCGATCGAGTGGTTGTCGACCCGACGAGCGGCCTCCGGGAGGCCGCTCACACGATGGTCGAGCTCGGCCATCGGCGGGTGGCGGCCATCTTCGGTCCCCGTAACACCAGCACGGGAGAGCGTCGCGAAGCAGCGCTGCGCGAGGCGCTGGAGGAGCTGGGAGTCACGATCGGATCGCGGTACAGCCGGTGGGGCCCGTTCGACTTCGACACGGGTTTCGTCGGCGCCCATGAGCTGCTGGAACTCGCCGAACGTCCGACGGTGCTCGTCTGTGGGAACGACGTGGTCGCCCTGGGCGCGCTGAACGCCGCGCGGGAACTGGGTCTCGCGGTACCGGCCGATGTCTCGGTCGTCGGATTCGACGACCTGCCGGTGGCATCCTGGCCCATCATCCAGCTGACGACGGTTGCATTCGATCTCAACGCCATGGCGCGGGCCGCGGCCGGTCTGCTGGTCGAGCGGCTGGAGGGCAGCGCCGGCAGGCCGTTCCGGACGGTGACCTTCGACTCCCGCCTCGTCCAGCGCGTGACCCTGGCCGCGGCACCGGCCTAACCCTCCCTTGCAGGTCCTAGTGCATACGCATACACTGAATCACCACAGCGGTCCCGATCTCTACCCAGCCGCGTCTCCCCGGTACTGACTTCAGGAGCGTTCATGCCTTTGGATCCCATCGCCTACAAGCCGTACGCCAATCCCGATGAGTTCATCCGGGAAGTCACCGACTTCATCTGGGTCCAGCGCGCGATCGGGTTCATCCGGGAGAACTACGAGCCGGACTCGATCGTGCACACGGGTCTCGGCACGATCACCAGCCGGGACGAGGTGATCACCGGCTCACTGATCCGCCAAGCGGGCCTCAGCGCGGTTCGGATCGGCCAGGCCGAGGATGTGGTCTGGGAGGCTCGCGGCGATGACGCCTTCCTGAGCTCTCATCTGGTCTTCGGCGCCGGCCCGGACAACCCGTACTGCTCGCGGACCATCGCCAACTGCCTCTACCGGCGCGGCCGGATGGTGGAGGAGTGGGTTGTTCGCGACAACTTGGCACCAGTGCTGCAGGCCGGACTGGACCCGGACGAGGTAGCCCGCAGCACGAACTTCCGCGGCTACCTCGGCCACATGACGGAGGAGCCGCCGTCAGACGTCCTGGCGACTGGCGACTCGGGCGCGCGCCCGGACGACTTCCGCAGCGAGTGCGAACTGGTGCTGGACTTCATCTCGCAGGTCTGGAACGAGCGGAACCTGGAGAAGGTCACCCAGTTCATGCCGCGAGACCTGTTCCTGCACGACGTCGGCTACCGGACCTGGATCCGCCCGGAGGGCTACCGGCGGTCACTGCTCAAGCTGTTGCGGCCCTTCCCCACCGGCCAGTTCCAGATCCGCGACATCTCGACCAACTATTCGGTCGACTACGCGGGCCTGCGGATCGCGGTCTGCTGGGTGCTGGTCGGGGACTACGACGGACAGGCCGACTTCGGGCCGCTCACCGGCCGGCGAACGGACCTTCTCGGCATCTCCCAGTTCCTGGTCCAGCACGGCAGGATCGTCCGCGAGACCCGGGTTTACGACGAGATCGCCCTCCGCGCGCAGATCAACGCCGGCCGCGGCGACGAGCCGGTCCCCTTCACCAACATCTACTGACCAGCCGATGGTCGCATTCACGGCTGCGAGCGCTGAACCTGACGTGACGAAAGGAACCTGAGCATGACTGATGCCCGCCCGGGGGGACGACCCCCCGGACCCCCTGCTGCCGCGCCGACCGCGTTGGAGGGCCAGGCTTCCGGAGAAGCTCCCGGTTCCCCGGCTCGGCGCCGTATACATCCGGGGGGACGACCCCCCGGACCCCCTGCTGCGGCGCCGACCGCGTTGGAGGGCCCGGCTTCCGGGGAAGCTCCCGCTTCCCCGGCTCGGCGCCGCGTCGTCGTGCCGATCACCGAGGTCGAGCGGCGGACCATCCGGCGCTCGGACTGGGTGCCGTCCCGCACCGCCTTCATCGACTGCCGTACGCCGGGGTCGGATCGCAAGGAGAACTACGCCTTCATCGGCGCGGGCGTGTCGCAGAACGCCAACCAGTACGTGAACCTGACCGAGAGCCACGGCTTCAACCTCGGCGCGGCGGGGATGCCGAACGGGGTCACCAACAACCTGCACCTGCACTTCACGGCCGAGGTCTTCATCAACTTCGGCGGCACGTTCCGGCTTCGTTGGGGGGTTGACGGCAAGCAGGGCGAGTACGTGTCGCAGGACGGCGATGTGATCAGCGTGCCGACCTGGATCTTCCGTGGCTTCACCAACGAGGGGCCGGACGACGGAATCCTGCTGACCGTGCTCGGCCAGGACGTGACCGGCGGCATCATCTGGGGCCCGTCGGTCCTGGACGAGGCGAAGTCGTACGGGCTCTACCTGACCGCCGACAACCGGCTGATCGACACGGTGGCCGGCGACGAGCTGCCGGCGGACCGAGATCTGATCAAGCCGATGCAGCAGCGCGACATCGACGAGCTGACCTCGTACAGCGTAGGCGAGTTCCGCACCCGGGTGACGCAACCGGACGACCGGGTGTACAGCTCTCGGGCCCTGCTCTGCCGGGACCTGCCGGGCGGCGGCGCGGACCTCGCACTGGTGATCGGCTACGGCATGTCCGAGGACCGCCGCCAGGTGCCCCGGCTGGCTGAACCGCACAGCTTCAACGTGGCGTGGGTCCGCGCCATCGCCGGCGAGGGTGTGCTGCGGCACCGGTACGACAACACGTCGGTGCTGATCGTGAAGTCGGGCCGCTGGGAGGTGACCTTGAACGAGGGCGACTCGGCGCAGACGGTCAAGCTCGACCCGCAGGACGCGCTCAGCGTTCCGCGGGGAAGTTGGCGCAGCTACCGGCTGCTCGAGCCTGGGGAGAACGCCGCGACCGACGGCACCGGCGAGCTGCTCGTTGTCAACGGCGGCGACGGCCGGGTGCGCCTGGAATGGGTGCCGGACGTCGTGGAGGCCGCCTTCGCTTCCGGCTGGCTGCTGGATCCGAACGGCTATCTGGCGCCCGTCGCCGTCATGGTCACCGCGACCGAGGACGACTGAGTTCGGTGCACACGGTGGCCGCCTGCCAGGTTCGGATCGAGATCGACGACCCGGACGCCACCTGGCGGGCCGTGACGACTGCCATGCATTCGGCCGCCGAATCCGGTGCTGACGTCGTCGTGCTCCCCGAGCTGGCCTGCACCGGATCTGTGTTCCGCTCGGCCGCCGAGGCGGCAGAGCGTGCCGAGGACGTGCACGGGCCGACCGCGGATCGGTTGCGGCGCTTGTCCTCCGAGCTCGGCCTCGTGGTGGTCTACGGATTCGTCGAACGCAATCCGAGCGGTGAGCGTCCGTACAACAGCGCAGCCCTGATCGACCGCGGCGAGATCCGTACGGTCTATCGGAAGACCCATCTCTGGGACACCGAGAAGTTGATCTTCGAAGCAGGGTCCGAGCCGGCTCCGGTGGTCGGCACGTCGGCCGGCCGGATCGCGGTGATGATCTGCTACGACCTGGAGTTCCCGGAGATGTCGCGCGACGTCGCCCTGCGCGGCGCCCAACTCCTCGCAGTCCCCGCCAACTGGCCGGCCTATCCGAAGCCGCCCGGCGAGCGCCCGATCGAGGTGGCGAAGGCGCAGACCGGCGCCGTCGTGAACCGTGTCTACGTCGCGGTTGCCGACCGGTGTGGCGCCGAGCGCGGAGTCGACTGGTACGGCGGCAGCGTGATCTGTGACGTCACCGGATACCCGCTGGCCGGGCCGGCATCGGGCGAGCCGACCATCCTCGTCGCCCAGATCGACTCGGCTCGTGCCGACGACAAGCGGGTCGGCCCGCACAACGACGCTTTTGGCGACCGGCGGCTTGACCTGGCGTGGACCGGCGCCGGGCCTCTACTCCCGATCAGTCGTGACGCTGGGGCGAACCTATCGCTGGCGGGCGAGGGCGGTCAGTCAGCTCGTACGTGATCGCCGAGCTCGAAGACCGTCCAGGACAGGGGTGGCAGCCGGGCTTGCAGGTGGCCGTCGTCGAGGGTGTGGTCGGAGAACGTACGGGGCACGACGGCGTCGTGCTGGTTGCGGTTGGAGGTGTGGCGGTCCTGGCCATCGCCCGCGTGCAGGGTGCTGGCCGCCGACACGCTCGTGATCGGGAGGCCGCGGAGATCGACGTCCAGCAGTGCGACCTCCTCCAGGCTGCGGTTCGCCACGAAGACCGCGGCCGTGCCGTTCTCCGCGTCGTAGGTCGCGGTGGCGTCGACGATCGGCACGTCGCTGTAGCCGGCCGAGTCGTACAGGTCCGAGCTGCCCACGACCTGGAGGATCTGGCCGCACGCCAGCCGGCGCATCTGCTCGAACGGGTAGGCGATCGTCTGCTTCCATGCCTCCCCGCCCTCCTCGGAGCGCAGCAGGCCGATGACGTTGACCAGCTGCGCCTGGCAGGCCACGGTCACCCGGTCGCCGTGACGGAGCAGTGAGTTGAGCAGAGTGCCGACCACGACCGCGTCGGTGACGGTGTACTCGTCCTCGATCAGCCGCGGGTGCTTCCGCCAGGCGACGCTGCTCGGCTGCGGCCCGTCGCCCTCGAACCTGGTGATGTACCAGACGTTCCACTCGTCGAACGACAGGTGAATCCGCTTCCGGTGCCGGCCACGCGCCCGTACGGCATCGGCCGTGGAGATCACGTCCTCGATGAAGGTGTCCATGTCGACCGCCGAGGCGAGGAAGGTGAGCGGATCGCCCTCGGTCTCCTCGTAGTAGGCGTGCAGCGAGATGTAGTCGACCGCGTCGTACGCCAGCTCGAGCACGGTCGACTCCCAGGCCCCGAAAGTGGGCATCGAGGAGTTGGACGAGCCGCACGCCACCAGCTCGATCTCGGAGTCGATGAGCCGCATCGCCTTGGCCGTCTCAGCCGCCAGCCGCCCGTACTCAACCGCGGTCTTGTGCCCCACCTGCCACGGGCCGTCCAGCTCGTTGCCCAGGCACCACAGCTTGCAGCCGAAGGGATCCCTGGCCCCGTTGGCGATCCGCTGGTCCGACCAGTACGTGCCACCGGGGTGGTTGCTGTACTCCAGCAGGTCGCAGGCCTCCCGCAACCCGCGGGTGCCGAGGTTGACCGCCATCATCGGCTCGACGCCGGCCTTGCGCGCCCAGTCGTGAAACTCGTGCAGGCCGAAGCGGTTGGTCTCGATCGAGTGCCACGCCAGGTCCAGCCGGGTCGGCCGCTGGTCGGGAGGGCCGACGCTGTCCTCCCAGCGGTGGTTGGAGACGAAGTTGCCGCCGGGATAGCGCACGACGGTCGGACCGATCTCGCGGGTCAGCGCCAGCACGTCGCCCCGAAGCCCGGCCTCGTCCGCGCTCGGGTGGTCGGGCTCGTAGATGCCCGTGTAGACGCACCGACCCATGTGCTCGACGAAGGTCCCGAACAACCTGTACGGCACCGGGGCGAGCAGACGGGCCGGGTCAAGAACCATCGACGCCGCGGGCATGGGCGGTCCATCCCTCCTGTCTCGGAGGGAACGCGACCCCCCCAACCCCACTGAACCTACCCGTCATGGACTTTGGGAAAGTGGGTACACACGCAAAGCGGACTCTCTTCACAACTCGGGTGGAAAGGCAGTGATCCATGGCGGGGCATGAGATCAGTCGGCGACGCTTTCTGACAGCCATCGGCCTCGGGGCCGCGGCCATCGGCGGTTCGGGCATCCTGTCCGCCTGCGGCGGCGGCAGCTCGGGTCTCTCCGGTGACCAGGGCGGTGGTGGTGCGTCCGGCGGAGCCAGCGGTGGGTCGAAGCCGAACCTCAACGTCTGGTACCACCAGTACGGCGAGGCCGGCACCCAGCAGGCGGTGACGCGGTACGCCAAGGAGTATCCGGACGCAAGTGTGAAGGTGCAGTGGACGCCAGGCGACTACGGTTCGAAGCTGAACTCCGGCCTGCTCTCCAGCTCCGGACCCGACGTCTTCGAGAGCAGCGTGAACATCGACCAGGTCAAGAGCGGCCAGGTCGTCGCCCTGGACGACATCCTCGCCGACACCAAGAGCGACTACACCGAGGCCGACCTCAAGTCCTCGACGGTGGACGGCAAGATCTACCAGGTCAAGATGGTCGACGACATGGGGGTGCTCTACTACCGCAAGAGCATCCTGGACAAGGCCGGTGTGAAGCCGCCGACCACCATCGACGAGCTGATTTCGGCCTCCAAGGCGCTGAGCAACAAGGACCAGAAGGGCCTGTTCATCGGCAACGACGCCGGTGTGACGCCGTCGTTCGGCGGCGGCTCCCTGCTGGGGCAGATCTTGTGGTGTGTCGGCAGCGACTACCTGACCGCCGACAACAAGCCGGGCTTCACAACGCCAGAGGTCAAGCAGTCGTTCGCCAAGATGCGTGAGCTGTTCATGTCGAACTCGATCCTGCTCGGTGCCCCGACGGACTGGTGGGATCCGTCCTCGTTCACCCAGGGTCTCGCGGCGATGCAGTGGTGCGGGCTGTGGGCGATGCCGGGCATCCAGAAGGCGATCGGCGACGACTTCGGTGTGGTGGCCTGGCCGGCCTTCAGCGGCTCGGTCGGCAAGCCGTCGACCTTCCTCGGCGGCTGGGGCGCGATGGTCAGCGCGAAGTCGACCAACGTCGAGGCGGCCAAGGCCTACATCAAGTGGCTGTGGATCGACAACACGAAGGACCAGGAGGACTTCAACCTCAGCTACGGGTTCCATGTCCCGCCGCGCAAGTCGCTGGCCGCCAAGGCGACCAAGCTGCAGTCCGGGCCGGCCGCCGACGCGCTGAAGATCTTCAACGACTACGCCGTGGCCGGCAACCCGGCCTGGACGCCGAAAATGAACAGCGCGTACGCCGACGCAGCCACCGCGATCGCCGCAAGGGCGGTGACATCGACTCGAACCTGGCCAAGGCGGAGAAGGCGGTCAACGCCGAGCTGACCCGGCTGTTCGGCTGACATGTCCGCCCCGACCCTGATGGCGCCGGCGGCGAGCACAACCCCGCCGGCGCGCTGGGCCAGAGGCCGGATCGCAGGCGTCAACACCGCGTTCTGGCTCTTCGTCGGGCCGTTCATCGTCGGCCTGCTGATCTTCGTCTACCTGCCGATCGTCTGGTCGGTGGTGCTCAGCTTCTCCCGGGCGCAGAACACCGTGACCCCGGGCGACTGGGTCGGGCTGCAGAACTACGTCGACCTGCTCAGGCCGGGCCCGTTCCTGGACAGCCTGATCACGTTCACGATCTTCGCGGCCTTCATCGTGCCGTTGACCTTCGCGCTGTCCCTGGGACTGGCCCTGCTGCTCAACCAGGTCACCTTCCTGCGGGCCTTCTTCCGCTCTGTCTACTTCCTCCCCACCGCGTGCTCGTACGTTGTGGCGTCACTGGTCTGGAAGCTGTCGATCTTCAACGGCGTGCGGTTCGGGCTGGCCAACACCGTGCTCAGCTGGTTCGGCGTGGACAACATCCCCTGGCTGGCCACCTCCGACCCGCCCTGGTACTGGATGGTGATCGTCACCGTCCGGCTCTGGCTGCAGATCGGCTTTTACATGATCTTGTTCCTGGCCGGCCTGCAGCGGATCTCGCCCGAGCTGTACGAGGCGGCGGCCGTGGACGGCGCCCGCAACTCGTGGCAGACCTTCCGCTACATCACGTTCCCGCAGCTGCGGGCGACGTCCGTAGCGGTGCTGCTGCTGTTGTTCATCAACGCCTACCAGGCGTTCGACGAGTTCTTCAACCTGCTCGGCAACTCATCGTTCGCCCGGCCGCCGCTGGTGTACCTGTACTACACGGCGCAGGGCAACCAGGACTACGGCCACGGCACCGCGGGCGCGGTAATCCTGGCGCTGTTGATCATGATCGTGACGCTGGCGCAGGGACGGATCTTCGGCTTCGGGAGAGCAGAATGAGCGCTGCGACGCCGGAGGTCACCGAGCGCGAGCGGGCCGTACGGCAACCGGCCGACGTGCGGAGGCGACGCCGAACCACGCCGGGCGGCGTCGTGGCCTCCGTACTGCGCTACCTGGCGCTGGTGATCTCGGCCGTGCTGTTCCTGCTGCCGTTCTATCTGATCGTCCGCAACGCGCTCTCCCTCGACACCGACATCACCGCGCCCGGATGGACGCTGTTCCCCAAGAAGATCCACTGGGAGAACTTCTCCGAGCTGTTCACCGATCCGTCGGTGAACATCCTGCAGGCGTTGGGCAACTCCGCCATCGTCGCCGTGCTGCAGACGGCGGGGATGCTGCTGCTCTGCTCGATGGCGGGCTACGGGCTGGCCCGGATCCCCTTCCGCTGGGCGACGCCGATCTTCTACTCGATCCTGGTGACGTTGATGATCCCACCGGCGGTGACGTTCGTGCCGTCGTTCATCATCGTGTCCCAGCTGCGCTGGGTGGACACCTACCAGGGGATCATCGTGCCGGTGCTGTTCAGCGGCTTCACGACGTTCCTGTTCCGGCAGTACTTCCTCAACTTCCCGCGCAGTCTCGAGGAGGCGGCGCGGGTGGACGGCCTGGGCTACCTCGGCGCGTACTGGCGGGTCGTCGTGCCCAACTCCGGCGCCTTCTTCGCGGCCATCGCGGTGATCACCTTCATCGCCAACTGGAACGCCTTCCTGTGGCCGTTGGTGATCGGCCAGGACGCCTCGAAGTGGACCGTGCAGGTGGCTCTCAGCACCTTCCTCACTGCCCAGACGATCAACCTGCACGAGCTGTTCCTAGCCGCCGCCGTGTCGATCGCGCCACTGGTCCTGGTGTTCGTGCTCCTGCAGCGCTACCTCGTCCAGGGAGTGGCCGAGACCGGCATCAAGGGTTGATCGTCCCCGCAGGGGCCGTCAGCTCGATGATCGCGCCGCGCCACGGACGACGTCCAGAAGGGAGCCGACGTCGGCGGGCGCCTCGTCTCCACGCCAGGCGACGTACTGGTCGGGACGGACCAATACCAGGTCGGCGCCGTAGTCGTGCCGGAAGCCTCGACCCCGCAGGTCGACGATCTTCAGCGGGACATTCCTGTCCCGCGCGGCGCGTTCGATGGCCGCGGCCGCCGGGTTGGCAGCCAGGAGCAGGAGCGTGAGTCCGTGGCCCAGCTCGTCGTAGAGCGAGCGGTCGACGCTCAGCCATCGGTGCGGCAGGCGATGGCCCGGGATGGCACCCGCAGACCGCTCGACCCGGGTCGGGTGCCGAGAAATCACCGGGGAGTTCTCGACGTCGACGTCCAGGACGAGATCCAGGGCATGGAACTCGGCGTCCTTGGTCTGCTGGATCCGGGCGTCCGCCGCACGCCTGGCGGCGTGTCCCTCCGCCGTGTCGTCGTCGAGATGGGGGCTGAGCAGCTCCGGCGAGGTGACCTGCATGTTCGCCGTGGCCTCCCGGATGACGCGCAGCTGGATGGGCCGGCGTTCGACTTCGTAGCTGTCCAGCAGGGCCGGCCCGCCCCAGCCGTCGAGCACCGCGGCGATCTTCCAGCCGAGATCGACGGCGTCCCCGATTCCGGTGTTGAGGCCGTGACCGCCGAACGGCGGGTTGAGGTGCGCGGAGTCGCCGGCCAGGAACACCTGGCGATCCCGCATCCGGTCCACGATCTGCATCCGGGCCGTCCACGGGTCGGTCGACAGCACCTGGGCGTCGACCTGCATGCCGGCCGCGGCGTCGATGATCGCCTGGGCGTCGCGTTCACCGGTCGCCCGGTCGACGCCGAAGGCGATGATCCACCAGGTGCCGGTCCGGTCGAGAGGGCCCATCAGCGCTGGGGCCGCGGCATTGACGACCCAGTAGTGCACCGCCGGACCGTGCCCGACATGAGCCCACAGCTGCGGCGCGCTGAACACCATCCCGAAGTTGGGGCGCAGGGCGTGCTCCCCTTCGTACGCGGCGCCGATCCGCTCCCGGACGACGCTGCGCGGTCCGTCGCAGCCCAGCAGGAAGTCGGCGGCAACGGTGCTGCGGACGCCGTGCTCGTCGGCCACGAGGACCCGCACCTCGTCCTCGTCCTGCTCGACGTCGAGAACCATCGACCCGGTGATCAAGGTGCAGGTCGGGAGGCTGGAGACCGTATCGCGCAGCATCTCCTCTAGCAGATATTGCGGCGCCTGCTGCCCCAGTTCGGGAAAACGGTCGCCCTCGCTGACGAGGCCGAGAACGCCCGTGAAGCGCGACAGCTCACGCCCGACGAGCGAGGTGCAGAACACCACATCCTGCGACCACGACGGCGGCAGCAGCGCTCGCCGCCGCAGTTCGTCGGCGACCCCCCAGCGCCGAAGATGCTCCATCGTGCGTACGTTGACCGTCTTGCAGCGCGGACGTGCGTGCGAGACGACCTGCCGCGGCTCGATCACGAGGGTCCGGATGCCGCGACGACCCAGCTCGACCGCGGCCGACAGCCCCACGGGGCCTCCACCGGCAACGACGACCTGGGTGCGCGACTCCATCGGTCCTCCCTCCGATCAGTTGCTATCACATATATGTGCCGGCGCGAGAGCGCCGCGAGGTCGGTGTAGGTCGGCAGAACGGACTCGAGGATTAGGAACGGCCGGGCTCATTCGTACGATGGCGGGCATGGAGGAGCGCGTACTCGGGAAGACGGAGCGGCCCGTATCGGTGATCGGGTTGGGGACCTGGCAGCTGGGAGCGGGCTGGGGGGATGTCAGCGAGGCCGACGCGTACGCGGTGCTGGACGCGGCCGTCGAGGCGGGGGTGACATTCTTCGACACCGCCGACGTGTACGGGGACGGCCGGAGTGAGCGGCTGATCGGCGGCTACCTCGCCAACCATCCCGACGCGACGGTCACCGTGGCCACCAAGATGGGCCGCCGGGTGGAGCAGCGCCCGGAGAACTACACCCTGGACAACTTCCGGGCCTGGACCGAGCGGTCCCGGCAGAACCTCGGCGTAGACCGGCTCGACCTTGTGCAGCTGCACTGCCCGCCCACCGCCGTCTACTCCCGTGACGAGGTCTATGACGCGCTGGACGCCCTGGTCGCCGACGGCGCCGTCGCCAATTACGGGTTCAGCGTCGAGACCTCCGACGAGGCGCTGACCGCCATCTCCCGGCGTGGCACCGCCACGATCCAGATCATCCTGAACGCGTTCCGCCGCAAGCCGCTGGACGCCGTGCTCGGCGCCGCCGCGGCCAATGGAGTCGGCATCATCGCCCGGGTGCCGCTGGCCAGCGGCCTGCTGTCCGGTCGCTACACCGAGCAGACGACGTTCCCGGAGAACGACCACCGCACCTACAACCGGCACGGCGAGTCGTTCGACCAGGGCGAGACGTTCTCCGGCGTGGAGTTCGAGACGGGCGTGGCCGCGGCGCGGGAGTTCAGCGCCCTGACCAGGGACCTGCCCGGCGAGCCGACGCCGGCCCAGGCGGCCCTGGCCTGGGTGGTCCAGCAGCCCGGCGTGAGCACGGTCATCCCCGGTGCGCGGTCCGCCGACCAGGCGCGAGCCAACGCCGCCGCCGCCGACCTGCCGCCGCTCGGCCCGGCCTTCCTGGACCGCGTACGGCGGATCTACGACGAACGGCTCCGCGAGCAGATCCACGACCGCTGGTAGTCCCGCCGGAGTGGTCGCCCGCGCCCAGGGAGGTCACGGCGTCGACAGCCGAAGGCGTGCCGCGGTCCCGGCCGCACTGGCCGACCACCGCCTTGCGCTGGAAGAGGCCGCCGCCGAGGGCAGCCGTTTCGAATTCGAGGCGTCCTCAAGTCACTTCAGACGCCGTTTCGAGTCGTAGTGAATGGCTCCGAGCCGACCGGACGTGCAAGCTGCGCCGCATGGTCGTCAAAAGTGCGAGAAACCGCAGGCCCTCGCGGAGAGTGCCTTTCGACTTTCCCACCTCACGCTCAGCGAACACGAACGGCACCTCGCAGCGGATCATGTCGGGATGTCGTACGGCGATCTCCAGCAGAATCTTGAACCCGTTCGGCTGCAAAGGCTCGGTGATCGCGGCTCGGCGCACCAGGAAGAAACCACTCATTGGGTCCAAGATGCCGCGCAACCGGCGAGGAAACGCGACCTTGGCCAGGACGGTGGACCCGATCGAGACCGCAGTGCGGACGAGGCCGAGGCCCTGGTTGCGCCCGCCGGCGACGTAACGGCTGGCCACGACCAGATCGGCGCCATCTCGTGCCGCTCGGTTCAACAAGATGGGCAAGGACTCCGGGGGGTGCTGGAGGTCCCCGTCCATGACGGCGATGAAGTCGGTCTCGGCGACCCGCAGACCTGCCTCAACCGCACCGCCGAGACCTCCCGCCCGGTGCTCGCTGGGGCGGTGCAGCAGTCGCACATCCAGGTGCGGCGCGCATGTACGCGCGGTCTCCGTGACCGCCGCCGGGGTGTCGTCGTCACTGTCGTCCACAAAGAGGACGACAGTCGGCTCGGTCATGGCAGTGCTCAACCGGTCGATGAGTGGGCGCACGTTTGCCGACTCGTTCCGGGTGGGCACCAGAACGGTCAGTCGCGCGGCCGGAGTGGCCGGCACGCTTCTCTCGCCGCTCATAGCGCGACCAAGGCCTTGGCGGTTTCGCTGGCCGCAGCATCACCGGCGGACAGAGCCGGTCGGGCGACCCTGGCGGGAATGATGTCAGCCCAGCCGAAGTTCGGCGAATGCAACCTGGTGACAAGAGTGCGGCTGAGAAAGCTCTCCAGAATGCTGCGCTCGGAGCTGCGCAGTTCCGCGATGCCGCGCTTCTTGCCCCGGCGAAGCTTCTTCGCGCGCAGCGTGATGGCCCGTTCCATGATCGAGAATGGTGGGAACCCGTAAGCGTCTTCGGTATTGGCGAGCAGAGTTTCCACCGCCTCCTCGAAGGGAATCGGCTCCTCCGCATCGGGTCCGCGCCCGATGATGAAGATCTGGGAGACGCGACCGCGATCGCGGTACCGCGTCGTCGGCACCAGCTTGTCGATCATGAACTTCGGCGGCGGTATCAGGATCTGCGTGACCGCGTTGATGGCGATGATCGGCAGGTTCAACCGGGCGAGCAGCAGGGCGAACTGCCGCCCGTCCTTGGAGTGGATGCGACTCTGTATGGCCAGCAGAACACGTCGGAACGGAGACAGCACCCGCTGGTCCACCGCTCGCAGGGTGTGCGAGCTGATCGTCAGCGGCTTGGGGAAGCAGAGCACGTCGCCGTCGGCATTCACGATGGTCATGTCGTCGGAGAGGAACGCCGAATCATCCGGATGCTCGCGCATCAGCCGCAGAATGGTGCCCGTCTTTCCGGTGTCGGTCTGGGCGGACAGCATGATCGTCTGTCCGCCCAGCTCGACCGTTGCCGAGTGCAACAGCATGTAGCCCTTGTTGACCAGGACGAAGCGGAGCAGGGCTTCCACGACGTTGGTGTAGACCACGTGCTTGGAGGTCGCGAGCAGCGGGCTGACCGTCACGCTGATTCGTTTGTCAAGATCAACTCGGAAGTTGGCCCCCAGCGAACCGAGATGCTCGCGGTAGACGAACAGGCCAGGGCTCATGATTGCCTGGACACGAGAGATCAACCGCCGGTGTCCGACATAGCCACAGCGGATGGTGAGATCGGAGCGGCCCTCCAACTCCTCCACCTCGAAGTACTGCAGCTCGGGCAGGGTGACGTCTGACGCAATGGCGACCAGGCCGTGGATGTCGTAGTACCGGGTGACCCGGCGCGGTCGCAAGCTCAGGGCCAGGTGCGGTCCCCATTCGTAGCTCTTCATCTCGATGAGGACGTCTGCCTTGGTCGGGCGCTCGACGGGCTCGCCGGTGATCTCGGCCACCAGCTTCTTGGATCCCCAGATGAACCGGTCGCTGATCCAGAAGCGCAGGAGGAACAGCACGATCAGTGTGATCAGATTGGCCACGTGAGGACCAGCTAGGCCCGCGTGCACCAGAAGCAGGAGCAGCGGCACGCGTAGCACGAGGAACGCGTTGTTGGCCGTCCAGCTCTTCGCGAGACGCTGGTACCACCTGCCCCTGCGCTGCCCCGCGCGGTAGACCAGCCTGTCGGTGAGCAGGAAATTCCACAGAGTCGAGCCCTGGGTCGCAAGGATCGCGGCCCAAGAGATCCAGAAGAAGGGGAGCTCTGTGATTGCCCAGAAGAGCAGCTGATTCACGAATAGACCAGAGACCCCGACAAGCCCGAAGGCGAGTGCGGTCTTGGTTTTACCCAACAAACGAGGACGCATGTAAACATTCCCCCTTGCCGAAATTCGGCACGTCAAAATCCCGCATGGCTCAAGAAACCCAATGATTCGACGACATGCAGATGGAAGGCGACGGCGTCGCTACACTCTGCCGGCGTCACAGTGCGCGCCCACGACGAATTGCCGTGTGCGAATTGCAGTGTGCTGGCCGCTGGCCCCCGAAAATGCGTTGATGGCGCAGTCGACAGAGCCGGGCCCCCCAGAACTCGTCTTCGACGAGCGGACCGAACCTCTACGCGATCTCTACATACCTGACCCGTCGCACATTCGGTGCCGAGTCTCGAGCCATCGGCGGCGCGCTGTGCAACGTGCGCGGTCACATTGCCAAAGGCCGCAGAGGGTGTCAAGCGCCTGTCAAGGGCCGAGGAGTGAACACTCTCGGAACACCGAGCAAACCCGATCGCCGTCGTACGCCTGGATCGTCCGAGGAATCCGGCTTTGACAAGCTTCTTTTCAACGAACACCGCATCTCGACGCCTCCGTGCCGCAGCTATCAACCTTGAATCAATCGTTACCGTTTCGAGATACGGATGTTCTTGTTCTACGCATGAACAGCGCGATGGGTAAGTTATTTGCGCGAATTCCCAGTCGAATAGCTTGATTGCTCGGCGCGCACCCAGCCAATCCGTGGTATATCTCGAAGTTTTGGTCTAGCGGCGGTCGCGACAATCGGGTCGTGCGGGTGCGACCTTTCACCCGCGATTTGCTTGTCGGCCATCGTTTGAGCACAATGGCGCACCGAGACGACGGGGGCGGGGTCTCTAAACCAAGGGGAAAATCTCCATGCGAAGGCTCACGCCGCACACGTCACGCATCCTGCTCGGATTCAACGTCAGCCTGCTAGGGCTGGTCGCCTCGCTTCTCACCGGAGTGCCGGCAGCGGCCTCGCCGCCTCCCGCGCTGACGCGATACCCCTACTTGACCGACTCGGTCCAGTCGTCGATCACGGTCAACTGGGCGACCGACTCGACCCTCGGCACGGCGGGCAGTCTTGCCTGGGGTCCCGCGGGCGGGAACTGCCTGCAGAACACGGTGGCGGCCACGAAGACCTCGATCGCCGTCGGCACGTCGGCGCAGTACCAGTGGAAGGCGGTCATGCCGGTCGTTCCCGACACCCGGTACTGCTACCGCGTCCGCCTCGGAAGCACCGACCTGCTGGGGGCCGACCCGTCGCCGACATTCACCTCTCAAGTCGCCAAGGGTTCGACCACGCCATACTCCTTCGCCGTTCTGGGCGACTGGGGCAGGGTGTACGACAACACCGTCAACAGCGACCAGAGCAACGTGATGCGTCAGATCGCGGCGAGCGGCGCCCGGTTCGCTGTGATGACCGGCGACACGGCCTACCCCAACGGCAGCCAGCAGAACTACGGAGATCTGTACCAGACCGGCGCCGACACCAGCACCATCTTCGGACCCGACTACTGGACTCTGCCCGGCCGCTCCATCCCGATCTTCAACGTGACGGGAAACCACGGTTTCACCAACGGCTCGGTCCAGATCGTGAACTGGCCGGAGGAGAACGCTGCGGCAACCTCGGGCGGTACGTACAAGATGGAGCCCTACCCGTCGATCAACGGCTCGACGGCCAAGAGTTACCCCAGCATGTGGTACGCGTTCGACGCCGGACCGGCACGGTTCTACGCACTCACGGCGGCGTGGGCGGACCAGAACGTCGGCGCGGGCACCGTCTACACCGAGGATCGCGATGCGCACTGGCTGACCGGCAGCCCGCAGTACCAGTGGTTGAAGGCGGACTTGGAGGCACATCCGAATACGCTGAAGTTTGCCTTCTGGCACTATCCGCTCTTCGCCGACTCCACCAGCCAACCGTCGGACACCGCTCTCCAGGGGGGCGCCGGCACGCTGCAGGGGCTGCTCGACGCCAACAACGTGGCCATGGCGTTCAACGGCCACGCCCACGGGTACGAGCGGAACAAGCCCGACTCAGCGGGACTGATCAGCTATGTGGTGGGCAACGGGGGCGCCGACCTGGGAACCGTCAGCGGATGTCAATCCTTCGATGCGTACGCAATCGGTCTCAACGGGACGCACTGCGGCGCCGCCCCTGCCGGTCTCACCGCCGATCACGTGTTCGGCTTCGTGAAGGTGACGGTCAGCGGCCGGCAGGTGACGGTGACCCCCACCGACGAACTCGGCCGGACCTATGACGTGCAGACGTACGCCTTCCCGGGCAGCGAGCCCGACAGCACGCCGCCCACGGCACCGACGACCGTCAGCGCGACTGCCGGCAGTCCCTCGAGCGTCACCATCGACTGGAGCGGCGCCACCGACAACGTCGCGGTGACCGGTTACCGCGTCTATCGCGACGGATCATCGGTACCGATCGTGGAGCAGAGCGAGACCTCCTACACCGACACAACGCTGGCTCCGGAGAGCACGCACTACTACCAGGTCTCAGCGATCGACGCGGCGGGCAACACCTCAGTACCGTCTTCGCCGGCCTCGGTGACTACTCCTGGTCTGGCGGGAGCGACGCTGACCTTCGCCGCCGCCGCTGACGCCACGGTGGACTCCAGCCAGCCCGCGACCCCACTGGGCACCGGCAGCCGGCTCCTGGTCGACAACAGCCCGTCCGCCAACAGCTTGCTGAAGTTCACCGTCAGCGGCGCCACCGGTTGCTCCGTCGCGAGCGCCAAGCTCCGGCTCACCGTCGGCTCGACCACCAACGACAACTCCGTCTACGGCGGGGACGTGTACGCCACCAGTAGTGACTGGTCGGAATCGAGCGTCACCTACAACACCGGCCCCGCCGCCATCGGCCCCAAGATCAGCAGCGTCGCGACCGCAGTCAATCTGAACGGAACCTACCTGTTCGACGTCACCCCGCTGGTCAACGGCAACGGCACCGTCGCCATCCTGCTCAAGAGCAGCAGCAACGACGGAACCCGATACCTGTCGAGGGAAGCCGGCACCGCGGCCACCGCCCCCCAACTACAGGTCACCTGCGGCCCGGGACCCGACACGAGTGCACCCAGCACGCCCAGCCCGCTGACGGCCGACGCTGAGTCAGCCAACGAGGTGGCACTGGCCTGGCCGGCTGCCACCGACAACGTGAAGGTCATCGCGTACAGGCTCTACCGTGACGGCGTCCTCCGAGACACCGTCAACGCCGTGGACGATGTGGCGAGCTACAGCTACACCGACTACTCGGTCTCGCCCAGCACGAGATACGGCTACGCCGTGAGCGCGGTCGACGCTGCCGGCAACGAGTCGGCCAAGGCCCCGGCCTCGGTGACTACTCCTGGTCTGGCGGGAGCGACGCTGACCTTCGCCGCCGCCGCTGACGCCACGGTGGACTCCAGCCAGCCCGCGACCCCACTGGGCACCGGCAGCCGGCTCCTGGTC
>Ga0081539_10000700_pt1 | contig 67241 bp, 33 predicted proteins | sample TabmetS4T2R2_FD_71023 | JGI IMG/M metagenome (GOLD analysis project Ga0081539, IMG submission 71023) | Tabebuia heterophylla rhizosphere microbial communities from the University of Puerto Rico - S4T2R2 | ecosystem: Host-associated > Plants > Roots > Rhizosphere ...
TGATTGCGACAGCCGGCGGCTCAGCTCACGTGTACGGCGCCTCATCTGGCGGCGCCCTCGCGCTGGAGGCAGCAGCGGCAGGTTCGGCGATCGACAAGATCGCGGTGTGGGATGTGCCGTACGCGATCGGGGACGACCTGCGGCCGAGGTTCAACCAGTACATCGCGGACACCCATGAGGCATACAAAGCCGGCCGGGACGAGGAGCTCCTGGAACTGTTCGTGAGGCTTACCGGCGGACCCGACGCGGACATCGCGGCTGGCAAACAACACCCGAACTGGGCCTCGTCCGTCGCGCTCGCCCACACGCTCGTCAAGGACGCCGTGGTCCTCAATGACTACAAGATCCCCACGAACCGACTTGCCCGCATCACTCAGTCGGTCCTGGTGACCACCGAGGGTCCGATCACCCAGCCCCAGCTGGCGGGCCTCCCGACCGACTTCTTCGACCGCGCCGCGAAAGCGATAGCCGCTGCCACCCCCCAGGCCGAACGACACACGCTCGACGGGCAGGGACACGTCGTCGCCCCCGAACTCATGGCCCGTGTACTGAAGACGTTCTTCAACCAGTAACCCGTCGACTGATCAGGTCGCGACCGTGGGTCGCTTGGCTGCCGCCGGCCACGGGTGCCCGACCGGTTGGTGTTCTGGGGAATCTTGATCCGCCTCACCACGGAGGCGTCGTGGGTCGACATCGAAGCAATCCTCGAACACCGGGTCTCTGACACCACGCTGCGAGCCCGTCGCGATGAGTGGATCGCTGCGGGGGTGTTACCACCAACTACGCGCCGAAGCGCTCGCCGCGTTCGACCGGATCATCGGACTCGACCTGTCCGAGGTCGCCGTCGAGCCTAAACGTACATGTGCTGAGCGCAGCTCTATCAAGATCAAACCCTGCCAACTCCTTGACGCATGACAACTCCCACAGACGGCCCCCCAACTGCACTGCGGCCAGCACGCGACTGGCCGCGTCCTCCAGTTCTGTGGATGGGCGTCGGTGGGGAGGGCGCGAAGTTCTGGATGAGCGTGCTGGTCGATCTGAAGAACCGCGGCGTCCGCGATGTGTTCTTCCTCGTCTGCGACGGTCTGAAAGGCCTGCCCGAGGTCGTGGCGAACGTGTGACCGCAGACCATTGTCCAGAACTGCGTTGTTCACCTGATCCGGAACACCTCCGGCTCGTATCGCGCCAGGACTGGGACGCGGTGAGACAGGACTTCAAACCAATCTACACCGCACCCAACCCCGACGCCACCCTCATCGCACTGGACGAACTCGACGAGAATTGAAGGAAGAAATACGGTGCGATGATCCGGCTCTGGCGCAACGCCTGGGGCAGAATTCACCCCGTTCCTCGACTACGACATCGAGATCCGACGCATGATCTGCTCAACCAACGCGATCGAATCCAGGCCGTCACCACCGCAGCATGCGCACCACTCTCGCACCTGCTCGCGGCCGGCCGACGCGGTCACGTCGACTCCGACACGGACACCCTGTTCGCCCACCTGCCCACCACCTATCCCGGGCATGGGCAGCACTCACCGCGCTCGCGGACACCTTCAGCGTCGGCGGCCGCGGCGCCTACCGGGTCCCCGACGCACCCACACCACAGCTACCTGAACCAGATGAGCTGGTCGACGCGGCGTCCGCAGCCAGTGACGAGCGAATCTCGGTCTTGAGCGCCATCGATCCCCGGTTCGACCAGCGCCTGATCGCGATGCTCGAAGCCGCCGCCTACGAAGGCATGGTGCTCTGGGTGTCTGCGCTGAGCAGGATCTCCCGCAACCTCGACAAGCTCCTACGAGCTCTCGAGTTCCTCCTCGCCCACAACGCCACAATCCTCACCACGAACTACATGATCCGCAACGGCGACGTCTGGGTACGCCGCGACACCCTCGTGAAACCGATCAGCAACGACCCCCATGCCTGCCTGACCGACTCCACCGGCCTGACCGGCGCACACAAGAAGGCCTACGAACAGGTCGCCAAGCAAACAACCTCGCCCACCACGGCGTAACCCACGAGCAGGTGCAGACACCACCCGCCGTATCTCGGTGCAGAAGACGGCACCGACGACGACCGTCACCGTTCCCAGCCATGACACATGCCGGTTAGTAGGGCTTGGCTAGGCCGTCCGGGTAGAACGCTCACTTCCGTCAGTTACAGACAACACTGCACGCAAGATAGCTACCTTGGTGAACCCCCATCATGCAGCGATTATGAGCCTGTGACGCCCATCGGCCAGCTCTCGGCGCGCCCCAGCCACGTGCAGGAGCGGCTCATCGGCGCACTCATCCCCGACGCCCTGGGCCCCCGCGCCGACAGCGTCCCTGCTCCGATGCCCGTGCTGCCGGCGTTGAGTCGGCTGGACCACGTCGCCCCGGTGTCGTTGCTGGTATCGACCTGCAGGATGGACCGCTCCGGCCGGATCCACGAACGCCTCCTGCTCCGCGCTCTCGGCTGGGAACCGGGCGATCGGGTGGACATGGACACGATCCACGGCATGATCCTCATCGCCACCACACCCACCGGTCCACACGGCATCGACCATCGTGGCGCGATCAAGCTCCCCGCCACCCTCCGGCGCCTCTGCAACATCACCTACGGCCCACCACTCATTCTCGCCGCAGCCATACCCAAACAGGTGATGATCGTCCACCCAGCGATCGTCGTCGCCGACATGCTCGCCAAGCACTACACCCACCTCATTCACACCGAGCAGCCTGCCGCAGCGATCGATCCCGAGCACGAGGAGGAGACGCCGTGAGCCCTGGTCCTGATCAACTCGCCGCTGCTCAGCAGGCACTGGCTGACCTCGGTGTAACCGTGGCCGACCTCCAACACCACAACACCTCTCCGACACCCACGTTCGGCGAGTACCTGCCCACCGTGGTCGCGGCCGCCGGACACGGAGCCAGCCGCACCTACGGCACCTACTGGACCCGCATGGCCACCGCATGGGCCGACCGACGGCTCGACGAGGTATACGCCAGCGACATCGAGGCCATGAAGAACACCGCAGCGACAACCGCCCGCTCGCGACGCACCACCCGCCACGGGCGTCACGCCGGCGAGCACGTGGTCGCGGCGGCCCGCGCGATCTACAACCGCGCCATCGCCGACGGACTCATCGAGCAGAAGGACAGCCCCGCGCACCGGGTCGTAAAGCCGCGCCGACTACCGAACACTCGTCGGGCGCTCACCGCCTGGGAACTCGAGCAGATCAACACCACCGCACGGGTAAGCGGTAACGATGCTGTCCTCGACGCAATTCTGCTCCGGCTGCACACCGAGACCGCGTGCCGCCGCGGCGGCGCCCTGGGTATTCACCTCGAGGACCTCGACCCCGACCGCTGCCTGGTCAAGCTCCGGGAGAAGGGCAGCACGGTCCGTTGGCAACCCATCACACCCACGCTCGCGAACTGTCTGGTTGACCACGCCGCGGCCCGCGGCGCCGTCCTCTCAACCGATCCCTTGCTGCGCTACCGCGACGGGCACTCGCTCACCAGCCGACGCTACGACCACCTCTGGAAGCGGCTTGGCGAACGACTCCCCTGGGTCGCCGCTCAAGGCGTCTCCACCCACTGGCTGCGCCACACCACACTGACCTGGGTCGAGCGGCACTTCGGGTATGGGGTGGCTCGCGCCTATGCGGGTCACACGGACAACACCGGGCCGGCCACGACGACCTACATCAAGGCCAGTCTGCAAGAGGTCGCTACCGCCGTGGCCGTCATGACCGGACTACCACACCCACTCGCGCTCCCACCGTTCAACGACCTCAGCGGGTTCTCACCCAGTGGAGCGAACCCAACCTCCATTTCTCTGGCACACTTGACCACACAACACAGACACCTGCTAACCTGGGATTCATGGAAATCACCGGGAAAACCGGGAATATCCTAGGAATCAGTGTTTCAGTTCCCCTCGGACACGTTAACCCCCACGGAATTGCGCGTGTGGCCTTACGCGCAATTCCGCTAGTTGATCAATTGCAACTGTGGTTCGCCGGTTGCGTTGACGAGGCCGCAGGTCCTGGCATCACAGACGATCGTGATGCCTTGAGCGCGAAGGTAGTCGACCAGCGCTTTTCGGCTCGAGCGGTTCGGAATCCTCAACGTTCGTGACGACGCCGGCGAGGATGCGGTCCTGGCGTAGGTAGAGCGTCTTGGGCCGATCGGTGGTCGCGGGTTTGGCGCTGGTGTGGCCGTGCCGGCAGCGGTAACCCGGGCGGCCGTGGACCCAGTGCGAGTCCATCCGCCGCCCGCACATTCGGCAGACCACCAAGCCGACCAACGCGTAGCTGCGGGTGACGCCATCGGCCGGTGTCGGCGTGGCGTCGACCGCCTGGGCGGCAATGAAGTCACCCTCGCTGACCAGCGCGGGATGCGCGAGAACCTTGGAGATCACCCAGTCCCCCGGCTGGTTCCAGCGCTGCCCCACCCGCTTCCTGCCCAAGGCGGCAGAGTCGTGGTCGGTGCGTTGCCGGTTCCACACCTGCCGACCGGTGTAGCGCGGGTTGGCCAAGATCGTGGCCACCGTCCGCAACGTCCACCCGGCACCCCTCCTGCGACGGTTACGCGCGGGGTCCGCACGCGAAGGGCACGGCACTCCCCGGACATTGAGATCGTTCGCGATCCGCGACGCACTGTGTCCGGCAAGACGCTGAGCGAACATCCACCGCACATGCCGCGCCGTGACCGGCTCCAGCCGCTGCAACCGGCGACCCCACCGCGCATGCGCCGTGTTCGGATGCGCCCCGGCATCGGCCAGCCGGTAGCCATATTGTGGACGGCCACCCAGGTAGCGGCCCTGCTCCACGACTTGGGTCCGCATTGCTGCCAACACCCGAAACCGTGACCGCAGCACCTCCCGTTTGGACTGCGCACCCAACAACATCACCAACGCCCGATGAACCGGATCAGTACCATCGACCGGCCCGTTGGTTTCCGGCAACCACACCTGCACCCCGTGCCGGGCGAACACCGGCAGCAGCTCGGTGAGCTGGTCACCGAAGAACGCCCGCTCATACTCCCCGACCACCACCGCATCAAACCCACGATCCGGCTCCGCCAACGCCGCCAGCAACATCCCAGCCGCCGGCCGATCCGTCCACCCCACCCGTCGAGAACACCCACGATCGAAGAAGTCGACGACCACCGTACCGTTACCAGCGACCACTTCTTCGGCGGCGTTCCGCTGCCACGCCCGCGACGTCGCATAGTCCTGGTAGTCCTCGGTGGACATCCGACCGTAGAACGCGAACCGCACGCCGCCAGGGACAGTGGTTCGTGTACGCGATCGCCGCGGCCGACACCACTGCTGGCGGTCAACCCACTCCCCCAGGCCGTTGATCGTCCGTTCTGCCCCTACCGCCATATCCCGGTCGCTCCCGTCCGCGTGGATGTCTTCCAGCGAGGGTCGACTGACGGCAACCACGCGTGACAGTTCACCAACGACATCACCCAAACGTGCATCACCCGAGCGCCTATCATGCGGTCAAGTAGACGGCTACCGGGTGATAGCGAGTCGTGCTACCCAATCAGCACAACATGTGCGGGTCCGAGGCAACGGTACTGGTCTCCGCAGTCAGGCTGCGCAACGTCATGATCCGGTACCTAGGACCGCAGCTCCAGGCGAAACCAGAGCCGAGCATCTCCGGCACGGTGGCCTCGACTACCGAAGCCGACCGGGACCTCGGCAACCCGCGCTACCACAGTAACAACCGCACCAGGGCACGCTGCACAGCAGGAATCCGACAGTCGTCAGTGACTGCCAGTCGTTCCGCCTCTCCAAGTTGGGGACATTCCAGTCACCCGACTGGGTGAGTATCTACCTGAGCAGGCAACAGGCCCCCACACGATCGATCGATAGCTGACACCACAGCGGACAGTCGCATCGCGACTAAAGCAGGAACGGGAGGCCCGCGATGAACGATCCGCAGCGAGACCTCTTCTTGTTCGATGACATCAAATTCACGTTCGACGAGTCGCCCAGCCGGCCACAGTGGCGCAATCCGCAAAGAGGAGCACCTGGTGCAGTCGGCAACGGTGGAACTCCACCGCGACCGGCCAACGCAACGCCAACAGCGGCCCTCCGGTTGCCAGATCGCACATTAACAGCGCTGTGAGCTAATTACCGGCAGACACGCGATGGAAGAAGCTCCCGAGGTGCCACGTGTATGTCGGTATTGAGAGTTAGGGTGTGAGCATCTCGATGGGAGGAGGATCGACTAGTGGCGGGCCGATACTCTTCGATGGGGCCAGTTCCCGAGCCTTTCGTCGGCGACTGTTTCCAGATCCTGTCGCTCGACGGTGGGGGTGCCAAGGCGCTGTTCAGCGCCAGTGTTCTCGCTCGCCTTGAGGAGGACCACGGCGCACGGATCGTAGACCGCTTTGACCTCATCGCCGGCACGTCTGCAGGTGGCATCGTTGCGCTGGGGCTCGGGGCGGGCCTGTCACCGACTGAGATCGCCGAGCACTACCTCGACCTCATCGCCAAGGTATTTCCTCACAGGAAACAACGCAAGCTGCGCCCGAGCCGCCTGGTGCGGCCCACGTATTCAGGAGAGGCCCTCCGCGAGGCGCTCACCTGGGTGCTGGGCGATCTCCGGCTCGGCGACAGCACCAAACGACTTCTTGTGCCTTCATGGAACGTTCAGAGCGGTGAGGTGCACATCTTCAAGACGCCCCATAGCCCCCGACTTACCCGCGATTGGAGAGTCAAAATGGTGGACGTCGCCCTTGCCACCTCCGCAGCGCCCACCTATTTCCCCGCAGCCACAGTCGACTCAGCCCGACTCATCGACGGCGGCGTCTTCGCCAACAATCCATCCGTGCTCGCCATCGCCGAGGCCACCAGCATGCTCGGCGTTCCACTCCACGCGATCAGGGTCATGAACATCGGAACAATGGACCCCTTCACTGACCACTCCGATCGACTCGACAACGCAGGGCTCGGCAGATGGGGTACCGCCGCCGTGCCCTTGATTCTCGCCGCGAGCAGCGCGAGCAACACCGGTCTCGCCATGCACCTCATCGGCTTCGACAACTTCGTCCGCATGAACGCCACCGTCCCACCGGGCGCGTTCGCACTCGACGACATCGACCCGGCCAAGGTCGCGGGCTATGCCGCTACCGTCAGCCGAAACCTCAGCCCCGAGTACACCGCCAAGTTCATCGACCACACCGCAGCGCCGTACACGCCTCCTCCGGGCCGCGGTGGGCGCACCACACCAATCGCCGAGGAGCAGACCTGATGGAGCAAGTCACCTACTTCACGACCTTCCTCACCAAAGAGGTCAACTTGCCCCAGCACAAATTGAACGACCTCGACGAGCGGGTCGAACGGGTCTTCAACACCCTCAAGAAGGCCGACCTCGGCACCCGCGTGCTCGGCATGAAGAAGCAAGGATCGTGGGCGCAGCGCACCATCATCAACCCCAAGGACAACGAAGAGTTCGACGCAGACTTCATGGTAGAGCTTGAAGAACGAGACGACTGGAGCCCTTCGGACTACCAAGCACCGGTCTTCGATGCGCTCAGCGCCTACTGCGAGGCGCAGCAGATGAACACCGCACCCGAGGCCAAGAACCGTTGCGTCCGCGTCACCTATGCCAACGACATGCACCTCGACGTCGTTCCCTACGTCGACCGGGCCACCGACGGCGAGTGCATTGTCAACACCGACACCGACGAGTGGGAAGACACCGATCCCGACGGTTTCACCCAATGGATGCAGGAGAAAGATGAGATCGCCAAGGGGAACATGCGCCGAGTGCTACGGATCCTCAAATACCTGCGCGACCACCGCGACTACTACGAAGACACCAAGTCCATCATCCTCACCACGATCGTCGGCAACGTCATCAGCCTCGACCAGACCCGGGTGCACCCCGGCTGCTACAACAACGTGCCGCAGACACTCCACCGGGTCACCACTGACCTCGCCGACTGGGTCCGTGACCTAGACGAGCGACCCGATGTCGCCGATCCGTCCCGCGCGGACTCCTTCTTCACCCACCGATGGCCCCAGGCGGACTACGATAACTTCCGACGCGACATCCAGACCGTCGCCCGCCTTGTTGAGGAAGCTATCAATTGCACCACCTCCTGGACTGAAAGTACCAGGAAATGGTGCGAACTCTTCGGCGACGACTTCGGACCTGCCGACACCGGTAACGACAGCAAGTTCCCCGCGACTGGAGCTGCCGCCGGCGGGACGGCGGTGACCGAGACCATCACTGGACGCAGCGGTCGAGCCGGATAACTCCCATGTCCAGGGGAACTTTTAGACTCACCACATGGCAAGCGCGTTGTCTGTCGCAACTCAAAGCGTCAGCCAACCAACAGCCCGACACGCTGAACCTGTCGGGCGGCCGCTACCTTGACGAAGAAACCAGAACACTGCATGTTCCCTTCACCCTCAACACAAGTGAGATCAAACCCGTCCCACAAGGACTACCGCTTGAAGGTGAAGAGGCGTTCGTCCTTGCCATCGCTGCGGACGACGAGCGTCCCCCAGCTGTGTACGTTGAGCACATCCGATTCCTAGGGCACCCTCACGTGCTCTCCGGCTTCCTGCTCTGCCTCTACCTCGACGAGACCCGAGAATGGGACCCCAACCAAGGCATCAACGGCGGACCCAACGGCGTACTCAACCGACTCTGGCGATGGCTCACCACAGCGGCCAAGGCAGAATTCAACGCATACGACGCTCTCTACCACGCGGTCGGCGGAATCCCACACCTCAGCCGAACCAGCCTCCCCGTAGCCCTCATCGTTGTACGCGACCTGCCACCGGTGCGCGGCCGCGCCGCCTCCGCGTGGCTTGTCCCCCGCTCTGAATGGTGTCTGCAACTACACACCACCCGACCGAACAACGCCGAAGCCGAACACATGCCCGTGTTCTACACCGAACGCGACCTACCCTTCGGCGCCGGACGCGACTACCTCCTCGAACTCATCAGGCGCCTGGAACTGCACCAACACGAAGAACTCGCCAGCGCAGCTGCGTTCCAGCAGTCGCCCCTCCGAAAGCCGTCGCCTACCGAACTCATCAAGCGCGAAACCCCTGCATGGCCCATCGCGGAAGGCTATGACAGCACGGTCTCGAGGCTGGTCGACCACAGCCAGTCCGTCGCCATGCTCACCACACTTGCCGCCAGCGCGATACGGAAGCCAGACGGAACGCCTCAAACGCTCCTCCTCGCAGTACCCCATCCCAAGGGCGGCCCCCGACACCTCATCGCCGTGTACTTCGAACCCGCACTGGCAGATCATCTCCGTCGTCTCATGCGCGAACGGACCGGCCCGTTGCTGAAATTCGACAAGGCGCAACTGGACCGCGCCACCCCACTGAAATGGTGCTACGTGTCAGACGAACGAGAAGAAGTAACTACAAGACGCGATACTGGCAGGCCCGTTACCGCATACAATGGCAGCAGCGTCCTCGTCTGGGGTGTCGGTGGCATCGGTTCGTGGATCGCCGAATTCATCGCCCGAGCTGGAGCGGACAAACTCATCGTCTGCGACAACAGCATCGTTACCGGCGGGCTCCTCGTTCGCCAGAACTACACGGACAACGACATCGGCGCTCCTAAATCCGACCGTCTCGCAGAACGTCTGCGCGCCATCACAACAAGTACGGAAATCGAAAGTAGACATAACATCGAGGATGACGAACTCGAAGCGTTAGCTACGTCTGCCACCCTAATAGTCGATGCTACGATCAACCGCGTCGTCAGGCGCCGCCTCGACGTCATTGCGCGCGACCCCGACCGCACCGCGGTGATCGCACAAGTCGCAACGGACGCCGGTACCGGCTGCCTTGGTCTCGCCATGGTGCACGGGCCTAAGCACCAGACGAGCCTCCTCGAATCCGACGCGCAGACCGGCCGTGTCGTCGACGACGATGCGAGCCTCGAACCTTACCGAGTTTTCTGGAAGGATCCCGAGCCCGGCGACGAGTTCATTCCCACACGCGGCTGCTCACTACCGACCTTTCACGGCTCCGCCGCCGATCTCGCCGCCGTCGCGGCCAGCCTGACCACCCTCATCGGCCCTCATCTCAACGATGGCGCCAGCGGCACGCACCTGATAGCCCTGCCGCACTCAGGCGTTACACCAGCGTACCGATACATCCCACAGAGCCCGTCGGCCAACGTGACCGCTGCGTGACATGTCGCCATCTGTTCGACCCCGACGACGTGGAGCGCGTTCTGCCGCACGGCTCCAGGGGGATGACGACGATTCCCACTGCGTACTATGCTGGGACCATCCCGTCAGCGCAGGCCTCCGATCCCTGATACCTGTTGACCTGCGCGGAAGTACTTTTCGGCAAATACAGGATCGAGGCGCAACGGGCTGCAGCTCAGTGCTCTGCGTATTTGCGTAGTTTCTCCCGTTCGTGTGCGGTGCGAACGCCGTCGAAACGCACGCCTTTGCACCGCAGTGTCAGGTGAAGGCGCTGCACAGCGGACTCCGCCCCATCCGAGGTCGGCGTTTTCGATTGGATGGCCGAAACACGGGTCACGCAAACCATGCGGTCTGTGCTTCCTGTGATTACCTGATCTTCTGCGTCAAGGACGATACCGGTGACGGGACCATCGTGCAGGCGACGTGTCCACTGGGGAACCAGGATGCCGGTATCGGCGGGGCCGAGCCGAGTCAGGCTTACCGAGCCGTTATGGTGCCCGGCAGCTAGTAGCACGTGGTCGCTGTCAGCCCGAACGGACAGGCAGGTAACCGCAGGATCAGCGACGGTTATCACTTTGCATCCATCGTCCCCGAGAAGCGAAACAACATAGATCGCGTCGGGAGTCGCGAACGCGAACAGTACTTCGTCCAGCTGGGTCCAGGCTGCGACAGCCTCATCCACGTCCCGCACGTCCAGGATCCGCGCGTTGGTCATGTCCTGCCAGGTGACGTGGAGTTGGCCGCTGTCTTTCTCCTCGGTGAACAGGGCATTTCGTGCGCCTAGGACCGCCGCTCGGTACCTCGAACTCGTCCGGAACGCACATCGGATGATGGAAGTCTCGCCGGTCCTGCTGGTCCCACCGGTTCCCGCGGATTCGTCAGAGCTGTCGGCGTCGCATGTCATGTCCAGCACGCTGAGCATGCCCTCGCCGGAGGCCAGCACCCGACCCATCGCGGTTACCTGTAGCTGGTCGACCTTGTGGTCTAGCGAGGCGACTACCTGGGATTCCCAGCCGACCCCTGGCTGTTTACGCCATTGACGCAGCGACCGGTCTTCGTACGCGGCGATGATCCGGTTGCCGTTCACGGCCGTCACCGCGAGCACCTGGCTGGTCTCTTCTAGACGGACCCCTTCGAGATCCGCGCCGGTCAGGTCCGCGTCCTCCAGATTAGCGTTGTCGAGGTTGGCATAACGGAGCGAGCTTCCGATGAACCGGGCCCCCTGCAGGTTGACACCTCGCAGTCGGGCGTGGTCCAAGCACAACCCGGACCAATCCCGTTCCGCTAGGAGACCGCCCGCGCCATGCAGCAGGGTGAAGGCGTTGCCACCGAGATAGGCGCCGTCACGGCCTGTCGTCGCTGAGCGGACCAGCTTCTCCAGGACGGCCAGCGCGGCGGCGTCTTGGTGAGACCGCAAGATCGTCGCCGCGAAATGAGCGATCTCTGGCAGCAGCGGAGCCGCACTCAGGATCTGGCGTGCTCGTTCCTCATCTGCGGTCAAGGACCGGGCGATCGACCTGGCCACAAAGTACTCACGCATCGAGCGATGGAAGAAGTCGACCGGCCATCGTTCGGAGGTCGGCGCGGGAACGGCCTTGAGCAACGAACGGATGCCCACCCTGTTGGCGGCATCATCTTGGGCGGCTAGCGGGAACGGCTCTCGCGGTACCGGCTGGTCGCGCATCTCCCACAGCCGCTCCGCGATCTTCCCACGATGTTTGTCCTGGTAGTCGCGCAGGTAAAGGTAAGCGCCGTTGGTCTCCTGGAGCCGCATGGCGACGTCTTCGAGGATTTCCTTGAGGTTCTCGATCAGCTCATCGCTGGTCAGTTCGTCACCGGGATCGGCGAGGAGTTCCCACTTGGTACGGAGGCTCTTTTTGATGTAGGTGTCGTAAAGGATCATCTCGCTGAACGTGTCACCCGGCAGGTCCCGCAACGTTTCCTTGATCATCTCCAGGAACAGTGGCTTCGCGGCCAGACCAATTGGGTCATACAGGTCGTGCAGGTTGGCCAGCACCCGGGCCGAGGCCGCGTCCGTCGCAAACTGCTCCAGGTACTGCAGCCTCTGGCGTCGGGGTCCGGATGCGATCCGCATGATCTGCGGCTGCCCGAGCCGGTCCAGGGTGCGCTTCCAGTCTCTCGAGCCGTCCAAGACGCGCTGCCGAGATGTGACCAGGACCTTCGACCCGGAGAACTCAGCGAGGCACGACCGGATGTCCCTCAGGTTAGCCGTGATCGCAGCGGGTGACAGATCCACCGACATCTCGTCGAACCCGTCGAGTATGACAAGCGTCCGCACCTGTTTAGTCAGCGTGCGCCAGCCGGCGAGCGTCGCGCCGATCTCGGCCAGACGTCGCTCCAGCAGCATGCGGGCCGAGCCTGCCTCACAAAACTCCCGCAGCGGAATGCGCAGCGGGAACAGCGCGCCGTCTGGCGCGGCGCGGAATTCCTCAGCGAGCCGCCGCATAACGCAGTACGTAAATACGCTCTTGCCCTCACCAAAATCCGCGATCAGCAACATCGGCGCGGCAGCATCATTACTGGCCCAGCCGATTACCTGATCCATCAGCGTGCCGTCGAGTAGTGCACCGCGATCATCGGCCGCCCTGAGCGGGAGATGACGACTGTAGAGATCGTCGAAGTGGCGGGAATCCTCATTTACGAAACAGAAAGCGTCCGGCTGCTCGAGATAACGTCGCCATACTGGGTCAATCCGCAGTCTGGGAGCGAGCCTCTGTTTGATGAGATCGGCCACCTCACCGGAGGCTCTGACCTCTTCCTGGGTTGGCGGCTGACCGTAAAGTGACTCATAAACCGCGGGCTCCAGCGCAAACATCTCGCGGACTCGTGTCTCCGGGCTCCAGATCTGGACGGAGAAGGGATATTCGCCCTGCTGCTCCCAGGCCTCGAGCATCCCCGGCAGTTCGTTGGCACAATCGTGGTGGGGGGAGATCAGGATCCAGTGGTCAATCTGGATACCGCGATGATGGTACTTCTGCTGCGCGAGCTTCCCCGCGATGTCATCCACCGTCACCCGGCGATCCAGGTTCTTGCATTCAACATGACAGCGCACCGCCGGGCTGCCCGCCACGGTCCACTCCGCCTCGATGTCATGCCCGAACTGCGTCCCTGCCCCATGTCTGCGCAGCCTGCCCAGGATCGTATCGGGCTCGACAGTGAAGAATCGCGCGAAGAGATCGATGGTTGCCTGCTCCAGGAGCGCGCCTGACTGCTGGGGGGACCAGCGTGGCGCGTTGACCGTGAGCGTCTGCGGCTGGACGGGGCCGGCTGCCTCGGACACCTGCGGTGCGGCGGAACTGGCCATCTCTGCTGAACCGTCCGCAGGCGAAACGTCTTCTGTGAGCAGGGACTGAAGGGCACGTCCCACCGCGATCGTGGACCAGGCTGTTGCAACGATCTGCCGGTCTGGATCAGGCAACGTGATGAAGCCGAGCTCCAGCAGGAGTGGTCTGGCCTGCTCAGGATCTTCGGTGGCGAGGCGCGCTAGCCGTTGCTCAGCCTGCCAGTAGTCCCTGCCGGCGGCTAGCGCCCGTATTTCATCGCCTTCCTTCGCCAGGTTGGCGACCCTATCCGCCTGCCCGGCGTCGATGGATGCGGCGGGCCGGCCGGGCAGCCGGATCAGCAGTGCCCGGCCGTACTGGTAGAGCCGCTCCACCTCCGGGTCGCCCCAGTCGACGATCTGCCCTATAAGGTTGTATAGCCGCACGAAGCTCTGCAGCGTATCCCGGAACGCAAGCTGCTCGTCCGTCTCCAGTTCAGCGAACCGATCCAGCGCGGGCTGCAGGTAGGAGTGCAGCTGAGCGTCCAGCGCCTGCTCGGCGGGCTGCAACGTGGCGGCCCCGGCGGCGATCACGCGGATGAATGACTCCATCTCGGAGGTGGTCAGGACCCCGTACTCCAAGACCTTGCTCTTTTGGGCATACAGCAGGCCGGGGTCGGTCGGCTCGGTGATGGTCGTCTCGAACCAGGGCCGGAACGCGTCCTCGATTTTCGCGGCGGTGTTGACGAAGTCAAGGATCCGCACGTCATCCTGCGTCTTGAGTGGGTGGATACGGTTTAGCCGTGACAGGGTCTGCACGGCTACGACGCCGGTCAGCGGCTTGTCTACGTACATCCCGCACAGCAGCGGCTGCTCGAACCCTGTCGAGTACTTGTCCACGACAACCAAGATTCGGTACTCGTCCTGCCCACGCGGTGCCGCAGCGGGATCATCAGCTTTCACGTACCCGAACCGATCCGACAACTGCGACTCCGGGAACCCGTTGAGCCGCGACTCAGTGACCTCCAGCCCGGTGCGCTGGTCGGTCAAAGACCCTGAGAAAGCGATCAGCACCCCGAACCCACAGTCCGGCAGCGTCCTGTCCGCTTCCCTCAGAGCCTGGTACATGTCTAGAGCGTGCTGCCGACCGCTGCACACGACCATTGCCTTTGCTCGCCCGCTCAGCCGCTTGGCGACCCCGTCGCGAAAGTCCTCGATGATTACCTTCGCCTTCTGCGTCACTGCCGTCGGATGCCGCTCGGCGAACTGCACGAGCTTCCTGGCCCTCCGCTCATCCACCTCCGGGTTGGGGCTCTCCGACCCGGCCGAAGCAGCCCGCTGGATCGCGGCATTCCGCAGCCGCGACTTAGTCTCGTACGTAAGGTAATTGGCGAGCACATCGAGGATGAACCCCTCCTCGATCGCCTGCCGCATCGAGTACACATGGAACGGCACGCGCGCACCATGCCCGCCGGGACTACGCGAGTTCACTACCTCCGGGTCCCACCTGCCGAAGAGCTCGAGCGTCTGCGGCTTTGGCGTCGCCGTGAACGCGAAGTACGACAGATTGGGCTGAAGCCCGCGTAACCGCGTGAAATACGACACCCAATCGTCTTCCCCGTCCTCATCGTCCTCATCGACAACTGCGTTGACGCCGAGCGCCTGCCTCAGCCGCGCGGCGCCAACGCCGCTCTGGGAGGAATGCGCGTCGCTGAGGATCACCGCGTATCGCCGGCCGTTCAGCCCGGTCCCTGCGATCTTGTCCACGGCGAACGAGTACATCTGCAGCGTACTGATGATGATCTTCGAGGTGGCGGCCTCAAGTGCCTCCGTGAGCTGCGCCGAGCCCTCATGGACCGCCTCCACAACACCGCGCATGTGGCCGAGCTGCCAGATTGTCCGCTGCAGCTGCTGGTTCAGCACGACCCGGTCGGCGATAACGATGACCTTGTCGAAAACGGGCTTGTTGTCTTTGTCGAAGAGGGACAACAGCCCTTGCGCCAGCCACGCGATCGTGCTGTACATCCCGGAACCGGCCGAATGCTGGATCAAGTAATTGTTGCCTGCACCGTGTTCCCGCGCGTGCGCAACCAGCTGATGCACGGCGTGCCACTGGTGGAACCGCGGGAAGATCGCCGTCGCAGTGCGCGAGTCGACCTTCCCGGTACTCGTCATTCCCACGTCGACGTGCATGAACTTCTGGAGGATCTCCAGCCAGTTGTCCCGCTGCCAGATATCTTCCCAAAGATAAGAAGCGGAACAATCATTACTCTCAACGGGCGGCGGGTTCCCCGCCCCACCCGCCCTCCCCGGTCCGCCGGAGCCGACATTGAACGGGAGAAACTGGGTGCCCTTCCCCTCTAGTCGCGTAGTGAAGAACGCGCGATCCGGATCAACGGCGAAGTGCACGAGGGCGCGCCTGGCGAAGAACAGGTCGTCAGGGTCGCGCTGCCGGTATTGAGCGATGGCGTGCCCGGCGTCCTGTCCGCTGATGGCGTTCTTTAACTCGACTGTGGCGACAGGCAGACCGTTGACGAACAGCGCCAAGTCGACGGTCTGGCCGGGATCGCGATGGCTGAAACGCAACTGCCGTGCGACGCTGAGGACGTTCGCGTTGTACCCCTCCAGCACCTCGGCAGTGAGGGCGAGCCCGGGCCAGAAGTAAGCGAGGTCTATCTGCACCCCCCGGTCTTTCACACCGTGCCGGAGCACATCAAGGACCCCGCGCGAGTCGATCTCGCCGGCAACGCGCAAGGCGAGCTGCCGTCTGGTTGTGTCCTGATCCCCGCCGTACAGTTCCAGGAGCTTGCCCCAGGGCTCGACCTGAGTGTTGACGACGAACTCCCACAGCGCAGCGGTGTCGATACCCAGCTCGGCGTCGTACGTCCCGGTCGCTGTCTTCTTCCAGCCGCGTTGCAGTAGCTCGTACTCGACCCGCTCCTCAAACCCCTGCTCAGTATGCGTTCCAGGGCCCATGCGGCCACCTTCGCGTTCGCCGGAACTGTCACGGAAACACTACTGGGTGCCCTCACCACGCGGTTCGGGCCGCGCGCGTTCTTCAACGACCACGCCGGCATCGACGCGGCGAAGACTTCCGACCGGTCCTCATACGAGCGGTGGTACGCAGCTCCGCCCTGCTCGCCGTCATCGGCCGACTCTGACTCGCCGCTGGAAGCGAGATCACCGGAGCGTATGCTCGGCGTGGTTGTTGAGCTGGTCGGCCGCGATGTGCACTTGTACGCGGTCATCCCGATGCTATGCGCGCTGGTCACTCCTCCCTCCGGCAAAGCGGTCGACCCACGGGTTGATGACGTGCTGGATTAGATTTAGGCACTGTTGACATACCCGCAGACGCAGGTCATCAAGGACATCGCCGCCCTCGTGCGGAAGCGTGCCGTCGGCGACGGCGAACCGGTCGACCCCGACAACCTCGCCACAATGGCCCCATACATCACCCACACCGTGCGCCGCTTCGGTCACGGGATGATCAACCTGGCTCCGCCCCCGAGGTACCCGCTCACTGGAGCTGAATCTCGAATCACAGGTGCTGCTGTTCCGTGCGAGCTGGTCTGACCGCTCAGCCTAGCTCGGCCTCCCGTGGCGCAGACGGAACAAACGATCAGCGCTGTTGATGAGCCGGCGGGACGTGGGGAAGGTGAGAGCGCTGCCGGTAGCCTGGCGCGGGAGGGGCGGGAACATGGGAATCCAGACGGGGGACCAGGGCGCGCTGCGCGACATGATCACGGTGTTGTCGGGCCTCGGCACCCGACTGTCTGACACATTCGCCGGCAGGTTCGCCAGATTAATGGAATCGGTGACCGCACCGGGCGGTCCGCACCTCGAACACCCCGTCACCCAGGCCGAGATCGGCGAGTTCCGCGCCGCGTGCGAGCTGGAGCTGGCGATCACGGCCCGCGCGCTGGACGCCGAATCGGCTCGTACCACCCTGCTGGACTGCCTGTGCCTGGCCATCCTGTTCGGGCAGGGACAGAACAGCGTGCAGCTGGGCACGGCCAACTCGTTCGTGCACGAGATGGAGTTCCTGGCCTCCTGTCAGCCGCGGATCAGCTCGCCGGGCCTGTTCAGCCGCGGCAACCTCGAGGCTGCGCTGCGCACACTCATCCTGGCCCGGCGGCACGGCGTGCTGGACGGTCAACTGACGCTGACCAACGACTGGGTCGACTGCCCTCCGGCCACGCTGACGGAGCGATGGCAGGTGCACGACCAACTGGCCTGGTCCTGGCGGTCGGGGCACGGCGCGTTCCCGACCCACTACGACTGGCAGTACTCGCTGCGCCTGGCCCGGCGGATCCGCGACCGCGGCGGCGACCACCCGGACCTGGCCGTCCTGCTGTCCGCCCACATGTTCGTGCTGTCCGGATGGGCGAGCGCGCTGCGGGAGTTCCACGGGACGATCACCGATCCGGCACTGCGCACACTGCTGCGCGAGCGCACCCTGTTGCATCTGCCTGCCGACATCACCCTGCCCGAACCGACGACGGACGATCTTGCGCTGGCTGGGAGCAGACTCCTGCTGCCCTGGCCGGTGTTCGCCGAAACGCTGACGGAACCAGCTCGGCGGGAGGCCGATCGGTGGCGCGTGCTGCTCACCGCGGACCCGACGACGCTGGGCCGCAACACCGCCCGCAGACACGTGTTCGACTCGCCGCTGGCCACCGCCCCGCTGATCGAGGTCGACGACCTGGTGCTGTTCAGCCTGCCGCACCTGTTCAGTACAGACCTCTCCCAGCTGGTCGAGCGGGTCTTCACCCGGCTGCCCGGCCAGCCCTACTACCGGGCCCGTGGCGAGACGGTGGAGGAGGCCGCGCTGCACCACCTGGCCGGCATGTTCACCGGTGCCCGGGTGCTGCGCGGCGGCAAGTACCCCGGCACGCGTCCCGGCGAGCTGATCGAAGTGGACGGCGTCCTGGTATGGGAGGACGTGGTGCTGGTGCTGGAGGGCAAAGGCGGGTACCTCACCGCCCGGTCCCGGCACGGCGACCCGCAAGCCGCCGTCACCGAACTGCGGCGCACCATCGGCCACGGCTTCCTCCAGGTGACCCGCCTGGTCCGAGCGCTGGAACGAGACGGCCACGTCACGCTGACCGACGAAAGCGGCGAATCGCTGAGGCTGGAACGCAGCGCGATCCGCCGGGTCTACGCCATCGTGCCGACCGCGGACACCTTCGACCCACTGTCCACCATGCTCGCCCTGCTGTGGCAGCAGGATGTGCTGCCGGACAGGGCGATTCCGGCGATCCTGGCCGTGCCGGAGCTGCACCTGCTCACCGACCTGCTACCCACACCGCTGGAGCTGCTGGCCTACCTCGAGTACCGGGAGGAAGTGCTGGCCATGCCGCAGCTGCGGACCGGCGGCGAACTGGAGTTGCTGGCCGCCTACGCCGCGACCATGGACGTCGTCGGCACGTTCCGCGCCCTGGGCGAGCCCAGCGCGGCGCTTAGCACCGACCACCAGGAGAAATACCTCGACCCCTGGCTGCGGGACTCCTTCCATGCCTGGTTGAACGGCCTGGCGCCGGTCCCGCCCCCGCGGCGCCACGTCGAGGAGCACCGCGCGAAGATCGAGCGGTTCCTGGCCACCACGCACGACACCGCGGCGGCGACCGTCCTCCACCAGCTCACCGGAGCTCAGCTCCGCACAGCCGAGCTGTACGCCGCTGGCGTGCCGAGGCTGCGCAGTGGCACGCTGTCCCCACAGCGCGCAGACGAACTGGGCATCGTGGTGACAAACCCACTCGACCCGCTCGACACAGTGCGCGCCGTGCGACCGGTGCGCGAGTTGCGTGCCCGCAGCCGATGGGTCCTGTACCTGACACCGGGGTCGGACGGGGCCGAGTTCCGGCACACCGAGCGGGGCGGTCTGCACGTCTTCGGCTGTGACGCGGGCGTTTCGCTCGCCGAGGAGTCCCGACTGGGCGCGGTGGCGGACTGGTTCGACAGGGCCGCGGCGCGGGGCCACGGCGCGCACCGACCGGTCACCACGGCCGACCGGGAGAACGTCGACGCCTTGGTGCAGGCCGGCCTGCCCGAAACCCTGGCCGTGGGCCTCGCCCGACGTGGCCTGGCCACAGCCGTGCTCGACCTGGCCGACCACGACCCGGAACTCGGCCTCACCCAGGCCGCAGACTTCTACCTCACCCACGTCCGCCAAGCGGCCGACACACTCGATGTCGCCGCAGCCGACCTAGCCCTCACCACATCCGCAGCGCACGACGTGCTGCAGCTGATAACCAACGGCCGGATTCGCCCGGATAACGCGGCCGCACTAATCGAACGGACCGTCCACGACCCAGCCACGCCCCTCGAGTCGCTGGCCCGGTCGGCCGGTCTGCTCACCGAACAGGACAGCGCCCGCCTGGCCGAGGTCGTCCGGGTCGCGCTGGACGGTCTGAACCTGACGCCCGAGCAGATCCGGCTCAGCCGGGGGAAAGAACGTCGCCGGAACCTCAACCGCCTGCTCGACGCGATCCGCCGCGAACACCCGGACATCGATCCGCGGGCCGCCGCCGAACACCTCGAACGGTTGTGGGAACCGCCGGGGTCATCAGGGACTGTGATGTAGAGGTAGGTCGTAGCGGGAGCGGCCCTTGACCGGTATTTGCTCCGGCCCTGGGAGGCAGGGTAGCGCCTGCGGTGGCGCAGCGACCTCCCCAGCCATGGCGAGTTGGCTGGTCGATCATGCCACCGCCTGCGGCGCTGTGGTACGACCGATCACTTCTCCGTATCGCGGGCCTGCCGATCACCAGTCACAGCTACGAGTACCTGCGAAGCGCTCAGCGACCTACTCCCCTGGGTCGCTGATCAAGACATCTCCACTTACTGGCTCCGACACGCCCCCAGGGGGCTCGCTGATCATCTGCGGTTCGCCGGCCACTTGTGGGTGAAAGAAGCAGACTTCGTGAAACATCGTTAGCTGGTAAGCGATGTCAGAACGCGTGACGATGTCTGTAGCGGTTGACGTGGGACGGGGCTGAGGAGACTTTGTTCGACTCTCCGGTATGGAACCCGGCAGTTGCGGCCGGTTCGGGTGCAGGGTTCGCGGGTGTGCTCGGTGCGATCGTCGTGGCAGTGACGTTTCAGATCGTTCTGGTCGAACCGCGGAAGAGAGAATACGCGCCGGGTAGGGTGCCCAGCCTCGCGGTGGCGTCCGTCACAGTGACACTTACGCTGACCGCAGCCTATCTGTACGTAGTCCTCTCGGGAACCGCACCTATCGTCGACGCAACCATCGATTGCGCACGAGACATGTCGGCGGTTCAATGCCACGAGGCGACGCAGACACCGATCTGGGTGTCCGCTTCGATGTTCGCGATTGGGGGCAGTTACCTAGGCCTGGGTGCTATCGGTCTTGCGGCGACACTGTTGTTCGTTGTGCGCGAGCACGCTATTCGGGAAACGCCGATGGTCCAGACCGGGGTTCTATTGTTCTTCACGGCGGGTTCGTTGATCACGTTCAGTGCCCTGGTCTGGGGCTACCGGGATGCCGATTGGGTTCTACGCAACGAACGCATAACCGCGTCATATTATTTTTTCGGCCGAGGCGGGTGGCTGGGTATGGTTGCCGGGCTGGCTGTCGGAGCGATGCTCGCTGTCTTTCACCGTCGGGACCGACTGCCGAAGTTGCTGGCGTTGTTCCTGCTGCATTTGCACGTGGTCGCCCCCGTCGTCTGGTACTTGATCATCGAAGGTACGCCGCCAGGTGAGAAGCCAATCGGAAGTGATGTGATCTCGCAGGTCATGCTCGGCTGGGTTGCGGTCGGTTTCGGCTTCCTCGCCGCGTCAATCGACCGTGAAGTATGGTCAGACCTGGTAAGGATGGGCCGCGAGCGGGCTGTGGGCAGCCCTAACACGGCCGAGCCCGTGACCTCACCAGCACAATCTCCCATACGGAACTCGATGAAAATCGCCGCCATCGTGTTGTTCGGTTGTCTCATCTACCACCGAACAATCAAGTCCCGCCGCCCACCAGGTACCTGAACTCGCTCAACGGCTACTCCGCTAGATCGGCATGACGGTTGCGCAACGGAGTGACCTCACGGTGCTGTCCTGGCGTTGCCGATACTGCCCATACCCATGTATCGATGCCCAATGTGCACACAAAGCGTTCGTGCCTGTGCCCGTCAACAGCCGAGTCATGTCCAGGCGAGTCTCGCCTGTACCAGCGATCAATGATGATCGGATCCCCGTCTTGAGCGCTATCGACCCCGGTTCGATCAACGCCTGGTCGAAATGCTGTACGCAGCGACCTACCACGGCGTAGTCCTGCGGCTCTCCGCGTTGAGCAGGATCTCCCGCGACTGCGACAAACTACTCCGCCCACCCCAACCGTCGAGAACACCCACGATCGAAAAACTCGACGACGACCACACCCTTACCAGCGACCAGTTCGTCAGCAGCGTTACGCTGCCACGCCCGCGACGTCGCATAGTCCTGAAAGTCCTCGGTGGACATCCGACCATAGAACGCGAACCGCACGCCGCTAGGGACAGTGGTTGGTGTACGCCGAGATCGCCGCCGCTGACACAGCTGCTGGTGATCAACCCACTCCCCCAGCCCATTGATCGCCCGTTCCGTCACTGCCGCCGCCATATCCAGTCACTCCCCATGCGCGTGAATGCGTTCCAGCGAGGGTCGGCTGCAGGTAACCGCATGTGACGATTCACCAACAACGTCACCCGAACGTGCATCAGCCGAACGCCCACTACGCGGTCAACGAGACGGCCACCGGCCGATAGCGAGTCGCTTCGCCCTTCAAGTTGGGGACATTCCGGCCACCCGACTGGGTGAATATTTACCTGCGCGTGTAACAGGCCACCCACGACCGACCGATGGCTGACACAACAATGGACTGTCGCATCGCGACCGGAGCAGCGACGGGAGGCCGCGATGAACGATCCGCAGCGAGGCCTCTTCTCGTTCGATGACATCAAGTTCACGCTCTTCGAGTCGTGCAGTCGGCCCCGGTGGCGCAGTCCTCAGCGAGGCGCGCTCGGTGCGCTTATGGCGCATTGGTCGCTGCCACGCGGGACCCCGGCGTTGATCTCGCTGCCGACCGGGAGCGGCAAGTCAGCGGTCGCGCTCGCGGCTCCGTTCCTCGCATCGGCGCAGCGAGTGCTCATGGTCGTCCCGTCCACAGACCTGCGCAGGCAACTCGCGGGAGCGTTCACCGATCTCGCGCTGCTCCAACACATCGACGCGGTCGATCAAGGGTGCGCGCCTCGGGTTCACGAACTTGTCCACCGTGTTCAGGACTGGCAGGACATCGAACAGTACGAAGTCGTCGTTGCATCGCCCAGCACGATCAGCCCCGTGCACTATCCTGAGTCTCCGCCACCTGAGAACCTGTTCGATCTGGTGGTCATCGATGAGGCGCACCACAGCTCAGCGCCGACCTGGCGTGCCATTCTCGAACACTTCACTGCTGCGAAGGCGTTGCTGCTCACCGCGACGCCCCGCAGGCTCGACGGCCAGCGGCTCCCCGGCGAGCACATTTATCACTACCCGCTGCGTCAGGCGCTGGAGGAACGTATCTTCAAGCCGGTTGAGCCTGTTCTGCTCAGTGGCCCGTGGACAGCACGCGTGGACACGGACCGAGCGCTGGTGGCGAAGACCGTGGACCGACGTTTCCCCAGGCCAACCCACCAATTCACCGACTAGCCAACGCACCCATCTGTGGAACGCGGGCGTGACGAAGCAGAAGTCATCGAACTCGCCGACACCCTGCTACGACGCACCCAGCACCCGCGACTGATGCTGTGGGTCGCCTGGCTCGTCATCAACGCGGACGGCAACATCACCGACGCCGAAAGCCTCCTGCTCCAGCAACTGACACGGCTCGCCCGGGAACGGCACCAGGTCAACGACGAGCAACTCGCCAACGTCGTCACCATCGACCCGCACGAGGTATGGCACCGCATCGACGCCGAACCTGGAAATCGATGACGTTGTCCACGCCGCCGAACGAGTCGCCACCGTCGACGGAGATCTCAACGCGCACGAGAAGGCAGTCATCGACGACCTACGGGATCGCTGCCAGCGACGCTAGAACCGGCCGTACACAGATCCCACGAAGTCTGCGGTCTGCCCGCGGCAGGCCACGTGCCATGTCAACGCTCTCACCAGTGGCGGCACCACTTCGATTTCGTGAACATCTCGGTCAATCGTCAAACGACAGGGTGCCCTTCGCCTGGCTCAAGGACTTCCGACGACTCCGCGTCCTCACCGAACGACGAGCCGACGTCCACCAAGGCCATCCTCAGTCTGGCCTGCTCAATCACCTGCTTGCGCAAACTCATTCTGAACTGATCACTTATTCATGTCCCGCGCAGGACTCTGCCGCAAATCCCTGACCGGCAGAGTTAGGGGCGGAGCCGGAAGATGCTCGCGGGTGTGTCGCCTGCCTCGGCGACGGCCAGCGTGACTCCCCCGCCGCCCGGCATTCACCATTTCGACCGCGTGGCGGTAGCCGTCGCCGCCGTCTGTCAGTTTTGCCAGCTCGTCGCCGGACTCGGCGTCCCAGACGACGGTCCACCCGCCGCCGGATGCCGCTATGACCACTCGATGATCCTTCAGCGCGGCCAGTGCACCGCTCGATCGCCGGGTGTCCGGCAGCGAGAACGTCCGGACCAGGTCGCCGGTCAGCCCGTCCCACACCTGGACCGCGCTCCCGTTGGCCACCGCGAACCGGAACGAGCCGTCGGACACTGCCGTCACCACCACCTGAGGCACCTCGGTGGGCCGACCATCCGTCTCGAGCTCCAGCTCGTGCAGCCGCCCGGTGATCGCTCCTGCGGAGCGGTCGTACCCTTCTCTGTGCGGCTGGTTCACCAGGAAATGGGGCATTTCACCAGGCAACTGGGTACGGCAGGATGCCGCCGCCCACGCGGTCCCTCTCGAGCCAGCGCGGATGCCCTCACATCCAGTAGCCGACAGCTCGGTCGTGGGGCCACTCTTGCCCTGGGCAAGTTCCTTGTGAGGTGACGCTGTCCCACCCCCTGACCCGCAGCCGGTCGGCGGTAGCGTTCCCGGCATGGCACCCGCACCACGGCTCACACTCGGCGAGCTGCCACCGGCCGCGCGGTCGATCGCGGCGGCGGCGACCGACGCGGTCGCGGCCGCGCGAGTCGGCGACACGGACGCGTTCGACGACGCCTGCAGCCGCCTCCTCGCCGACCCCGAACATGCGCGCGTCATCCTCGGCGACGCCGTTCGACTGCTGCTGGAAGAGGTGCTCCCCGACGGAGTGGACGGCGACGACCTCCGCGAGATCATCGGCCGCAGTGCCCGGTCGGCGGCACCGTGGTTCCCCACCGTCGACCCAGGGGTGATGGTCGTCGTCCTCAGCGGCGCGCTCGGGATCCATCCGGACACCCCACCAGACCCCGGCACCGGGGAGGAACGACCGCCCGAGCTGGACGACCCGTGGGACGCGGTCCCACCGAGCCCCACGGCGGCCACGGTGACCCAGCATGCCGTCGTCCTCCTAACCGACCTGCTGTCGGTGCGCGGCCGCCCGCTACGCGGCTACCTGGAGGCCGCGTTCACCGAGATGGCGCGACGGGACACCGTCGAGCAACCCTGAGCAGTCCCGCCCGGCATCCACCCATCCAGCAACCCAGCTACGGCACCAGCACCTCCGCCACACGCTCCACGCCCGCGGAGCGTCCGAGTCACCATGGGGCTGTCCACGCCGACCTCGGCCCGCAGTCGCACCACCCGCGGTCGAGCACGTTCTTCTGTAGGTCGTTGAGTTCAAACGCTGATGCTCGCTCCAAACTACTTTTGAAGGACCGCGATGCCACTCCGACACCGCATCGTCGGGAGAAGGTGGAGAGAGAAGCACGTGTAGTGTCGCTCGCGGCACAGCACCTGGCGTGTGGGGGCGAGGGGACATGGGGCGTGGGAACGTCGAGTTGGAACGCCAGGCGCAGATCCTCCGCTTCTGGCGAGCCGTGGAATACTTCAGTCCGCCGAAGGTGGATCCGGTCGATCGCCAAAAGGGAATTCGTGCAGTTATGCGCGGACGCGGGTTGCCGTGGGAGCCGGGGGAACTTGCTCCGGCGAGGAACAACTGTACGTGGCGGCACACCGTGTACGCCGGGATTTTCGACGTCGCCAAAGTGCGTGAGGTACTCCAGAACGTCCTTCGCGCGCCGGACGGCGAACAAGATTTCGACGGCCGCGTCGGCGGACAGAGCGCGCTGCTGAGCTTCGCTGTCGACAGCAGTGGCCGCTTACTCAAGGACAGCATCACCCTGTCCTCGTGCGCCTGGGCGGTCAGCAGAACGTTGACACCAGGTCCCGACGATGCTTCCTGGCTGACCGGGTTCGAAGCGGATCAGGCCAGACTACTGGGTTATCTCTTCGAGATCGGCGATGGAAGGATCCCGATCAAGTCGGGCAGCGGACGTGGGTCGGGACTCGTCGCCGGTACGGCGGCACGGGTCGCGTTGGACGTCGTGACCGGAGGCATCGCGTCCCTGCCAGCCGTCATCGGCATGGTGACCGCACCGGCGGTCGGTTCGATCGGTGCGAAGGTCATCGAGAAGGTGGGCGACGCGCTCGCCAAGGATGCCAATGACGCGATCAGCGCCGCGGTCAAGCATAAGAAGGACGAGCGCGAGGAGGAAAGAGAGGAGGGTGCACCCGGTGTCGCCGTCGACCATGCTGTCGAGTCAGAGAATGCGCCGGCCGCCCTTGGTTCCAAGGTACTGGCCGTGGATGATCTGGCCGCCATCACGCGGTGGGTCGCCGAGACCCTGGGCGTGACCGACCTGTTGGAGCCGAACGCGATCCGGGTCAAGAGCTATCAGGTCTCGCTGAGGTCCGTCGACGATGTGTCGACCGACGATTTCCTCAACAGTTTCTACGCCGACGATCTGGAGCGGGTGGCCAACGCCGTGGCCGACGGGGACGTCGGCGGAGCGCTGACCGCATATCTGCGCGCCGAGGAGTCCATCGACGTGGCGCGGCGCATCGACTTGCGCAGGTCACCGCATGCCATGCTGCGATCCCTACAGCCGACATCGATGCCGCTTGGACGCTGGCCAGCCGAGCCTGACCGTCCGTTGACATTGAGCCAACAGTTTTCCATCAACGAGATCTTCAATGGATTGAAGGCCCCTGCAGCGCGTGGCGTGTACGCGGTCAACGGTCCGCCTGGAACGGGCAAGACCACGATGCTGCGAGATATGATCGCCGCTTTGGTGGTTGAGCGGGCCACGCGACTCGCCAAGCTCAAGACTGCGCGGGACGCATTCACGAAGTCGCCAGTCGGCTGGGAGGTCGACGACGGTTCCAATGTCTACAAGAGGACCATATTTCCACTGCGGACCGAGCTGACCGGTTTCGAGATAGTGGTCGCCTCCTCGAACAACGGCGCGGTGGAGAACATCACGCTTGAGGTACCGGCCGCGAAAACCGTTGACTTCGAATCGTTCCCGGGCGCCGACTACCTTGCCGATTCCGCCACGCTGTTGACGGGCACGCCGTGCTGGGGCGCTGTCGCGGCCCGATTGGGACGACGTGACTACCGGCGAGAGTTCGTCGACCGGTTCTGGTGGGGAAGCACCGATCAACAGAAGAAGAGCAAGGACAAGTCATCGGAACTACTCGGCCTGCAGAAGCTTCTCAAAGGCTTCAAGGAGGGTGCCGACCGTGCGGCGCCGTCCTGGGATGAGGCTGTCAAGCAGTTCAACGCCGCCGTCGACGACGTCCAGCGCCTCGCAGGCGAGCGACAGAGCATCGCCGAGTTCCTCGCTCGGACGACCGAGCCCGACGCCACGCTACAAACCCTGCGTGAACAGGCTGGCAGCGCACGCGAGCAAGTGATACGGCTTCAAGCCCATCGCCACGACTTGCAGCGACGAGCCGAGGCCGCTCGTGCCCGACGTGGCCGTGCCGAAACCGATGTCGCAGATGCTCGGAACGCGCTGGCGAGTGCGCAGGCGAACATCAACCGTGTGGCTGTCCGCGTCCAGGCCGCGAGTACTGCGCTACACAGCCATGTCGCGGGCAAACCCGGTCTGCTCCGCCGACTCTGGTCACGGCATGTCCTGAGCGACTGGCGAGAGGAGGCGAGGCCGCTGGCCGAAGCGCTCAGCCAGGCCGACCGACTGATGAGCGAAGCCGAAAAAGGCTACAACGACCATGCGGCATTGCTCACGACGCGGCAACGAGATCTCCACGAGGCCGCGGACGCGGAACGTCGGTGCTGGGACCGGCTCTCACAGTGCGAACGGGACATCGAGTTCGCGGTCGTCACAGTGGGCTCCAGCGACAGCGCCGTGGCGGCCCAGGAGGCAGAACGCCAGCGCGAAGCCCAACTGCTCGCGGACGCGCGTCGTCGCTGGGCCAACACAGTTCCAGGTACCGAATGGCAAGCCGAGCCTGACGACCGGACCGCGATGGAGCAGCGGGAAACGTCCGCACCATGGATGGACGAAGAGTTCGCCGCAGCCAGGTCGCGGGTCTTCCTCGCCGCACTGGACCTACATCGGGCGGTGCTGGCAGCCGAACCCCACCTGTGCTGGCACAACCTGCGCGCGGTGGTCGACGTGGTGAGCGGCGACGCGCCGGCCGATCTCCCACCGCGCACCACCTTGGCCGCCTGGCAGATGTTGTTCTTCGTCGTGCCCGTCGTGTCCTCGACGTTCGCGTCGTTGTCACGGATGTTCGCGTCACTGGGCCGTGAGGCGCTCGGCTGGTTGTTCATCGACGAAGCCGGGCAAGCCGTACCGCAGGCGGCCGTCGGCGCGTTCTGGAGGACCCAACGCGCGGTGGTTGTCGGCGATCCTCGGCAGCTCGAACCGGTTCTCACTCTGCCGTGGTCTGGGCAGAAACGCCTATGCCGGCATTTCGGCGTCGATCAGCAATGGGCCCCGCAAACCGGATCGGTGCAGACGATCGCAGATCGGCTGAATCCCTTCGGAACCTGGTTGCCCGATCCCGACGGATCGGGACACACGTGGGTCGGGTCCCCGCTGCGCGTCCACCGCAGGTGCGACCGGCTCATGTTCGAGGTCTCCAACAAGATCGCCTACGACGGCATGATGGTGTACGGCGTTCCACCACGCCCGGGTTTCGATCTCCTCGCGCAGGACACCTGGCTTGATATCCCCGCCCAGCCCACCGGTTCGTCCAAGTGGAACCCCGCGGAAGGGCGCTACGTCGTGGCCACGCTGGACACCATCCGGCAACGTATCGCCCAGCAGATGGAGTCCGAGCTCGCGGACGCCGGGGCCGAGTTTCCTGAGTGGGCGGCGAACGACCAGACCCGAAAGCTGGAGCTCACACGCCGGGTTACGGAAGCGGTGTTCGTCGTCAGCCCCTTCCGGGATGTCGTCGATAACCTGCGTAAAGAAGTCGGTTCGCGGCTGCTGTCGGCATCGAATCGGCTGGGCACCGTGCATACGACACAGGGCAAGGAAGCGGACATCGTCGTCCTCGTCCTGGGCACGGCGACTGACCAGGCCAGGTCGCGCGACTGGGCATCGAAAACACCCAATCTGCTGAACGTGGCCGTCACCCGAGCCCGCCGCCGACTGGTTGTGATAGGCGACTATCAGAACTGGTCCAAACCCCGCAACTTCGGCTTACTTGCAGCGTACGGCGGAAATGGCCCGGATAGTCTGCTCAAGGTCGTGAACGTCGACGGCAAGTCACCTGATTCTTGGGCATCTGGCGCGGGCCGGGCTGACCGGGACCGACGAATTTCCTCCCGATCGGGGTCGACGTACCGGCCGGACACAGCACTCCGCAACAAAGGCGACAACGACGCTGGCAATGTCACATAGTTGAGGGCTGCAGACCTAACCAACTGCGCAGGGTGGCCCCGCTGATAGGGATCGGGGGATCGCACCGATCCCCCCACGGACACCAGGGTAGGCGAATTCACCACGTCACCCAACCGAGCGACATACGTGCACGAACCGCCCGAGATGTGCCACACTTGACCTGCGGGTGAGACAGGCTGGTAGCCTGATCGACATGAGCAATCTCCCGGATTCCGGGGGATTGCCGGCGATCGAGGGCTTGCTCCCCCCTCGGACACCAGTTTTGGTGAAGTCACACGCGATTCGTGAAATCTCACGAATACTGCAGCGATTCAACCCATACGGCCAGTAACGCCGACGTCGCGTGGCTATGGTCACGGTCGAGCGTAGGACTGCGCGATGAGGCAGTCGCAGGTCGCGACTGCCTAGCGGTCTCCGCATGGGTCACCACCAGGTTGCAGCACGAGACGCGGGCTTTCACGGCGCGTCGTCCCCGTATCGTGGCTGGTGCAACGGGCGCAGTGGCCATGACGGGTCGAGGCCCCTGTAGGTCGAAACGGCCACGGCGGTGCTCGTAGATATGAAGAACACGAGGGCGACCGGTTCGACGACACCACGACCGAGCGGGCCAGCGGCGTCGCCAACGGATTCAGATCGAACACACTGCTGCGGACATGTTGACGAAAGCGACTTTCTAGCGCGGATCATGGACACCTGCATCCGTCTTCGGCCACGGATCGCCACAAGATCAATAAGGACTCGATCGTCTATATGCAAACCCGTTCTCGTCGGCCCCGATGGACTGAACTCACAGCAGTCGCACCGTCCGCGCCACGGCGTGCCGGGTGCGCAGCACTAGATCACGGAGGTTCGCACCGGTGAACGCGACCGGATCCGCGGTGGACGCGACGATCGCCACCAGGATCCAGCGGGAGTTGGCCGGGCCGGCAGAGAAGTCCACGTCGAAGGTGACCGACCTCGGCGTTCTCGGGTGTACGGGATAGCCCGGCGATCGCAATGGTGTGGCCGCGTCCGCTACCGTCCAGCCATCCGTGAGGGAGGCCCAGCCGCCGGCCGGTGGGCTGCCGCTGCCCAACGCCTCGGCGACCTTCGCGGTCCACGTGACCGGGAGCCCCGCGCCGTCGTCCGGAGACGCGGCCAACACATGTCGCAGGAGGATCACCCGGACCGTGCCGGTGGCGGCGGCCAGCGCGTGCCGGTGATGCACCAGCACCTCCACCTTCGTCGCGCCCGCCGTCAGCGCTATGGACGCCGCATCGCCAGCCGGGGCGGGGCGGTCGACCACCAGCTCGAGCAGGTCCGCCTCGCTCGGGCCGGGGTCGAGCACCCCGGCCGGCGGGTCGTCCCACGGCTTGGCGTAGCAGCGTGCCGCGGTGACCTCGTTGTTCCACAGTGGCGCGTCTATGCGCGGGACGTTGCCGAGTCCAGCCGCCATACGACGTGCCAGAAGCCGGGCCTGGAAGTCGTTCGTCCAGCGGCCGTCGGGCCGGACCAGCGGGTCGAGCACCCGCAACGCGGTCTGGAACACCCACAGCCGGTGGGCGTCGACCGGGTTGGCCGGGTTCCCGACGATGTCCGGCACGGCGGGGCTGGCCGGTGTGGCCGGGGCAGGTGGGGGCGGGGCGGGCGCACCGACCGCCATGCGTGGGCGCAGGTCCGGACTCGCGTCCCAGCGGAACACCGTGGGCGCCGGGAGCAACGGGAGCCTGGGGTCGTTCACGGGAGGCGTCGGGCCCCGGCGGGAGTCGAGGTCGTGGACCCGCAGGAAGGTCCTCGGTGTGCCGGGACCGGTCAGGTCGACCTCGTAGACACCCAGCGCGTGCACGGCCGCCCGCAGCAGCTTCACCCCGCCGACCTTCACGATCTCCAGATCGGCGACGGTCGCCTCGGGCAGCCCGTTGGAGAACACCGCCCAGACCCACTTCTTGTCGTCCACGGTGAACGTGCCACGCCAGACACCCGCGCCGGTGCCGACGAACACGATGGCGGGGTTGTCCGGGTCGACGACGACGGCGTAGGCCGGGGCCTTCGTTCCGGTGTGGACGGTCCCGGCGGGTGCGTCCGGCGGGAGGTTGCGCAGGCCGGTGGCGAACCACGTGTCCTTGCCGTCGAACCACCACAGCGTGTCCGGCGGGTCGGGGGCGGTCAGGTCCTCCGGCCCGGTCGTGGCGACATAGCAGGAGCCGAACGTCTCGCGCGTGGGACTGTGGCTGAAGATGTCGGTCCACGTGCACGAGGTCGGCAGGTGGTGCTGCGCGACCCCGGCGGAGCCCCGGTTCTTGATCTTGCTGCCGTTGGTGAACTGGTCGATCCGGTGCGCGGTCGACGTCACCTGTGGTGCTGGTGCGACGGCCGCGGGGTTGTCGGTGACCTTGTGGATGATCACCGCACGGCGGCAGAGCACGAGAAGTCGCGTCGATCCGGCCCACCGCAGTGTGACGACGTGAGAGTCCGGGAGCGCTGGTCCGCCGCCGGGCAGCGGGACGCACACGTCCGTGGCGGTCTCGGCCGGGTTGGTCGCCTTGGGATCCCGACCCGACGGCAGCGTCACCCACGCCCCGGCCGGGGGCGCGCCGGCCGGAACCGGCAGGGGCACACCCCAGGTGGTGCTGAGCCAGACGCGGAAGGTGCCGATCGCCAGCAGCGTCCTCCCGAGGCTCACCACCGAGTCCGCGTCGCTGTAGAACTCGACACCGGCAGGCGAGTCTTCGATGTTCGTCGCCGGCGCGCCGGGGCGCAGCACGAACGCCAGAGTGGTGCCGGCGTTGTCCCTCCAGTTGGCGCGAATGTACTGGCGCGCCCAGCGATCCGGGCGCAGCGGGTCGTAGGCGACGCCGCCGCCGTCACCGGCGAACCGGACCTGCCAGACACTGTCCCCGATCCGCTGGATGGTGCCGTTGTCCTGGCAACCGGCCACCATGTCGACGTCGTTCACCGGGTTGCTCCCCAGGTAGCCCACCTCGATGGACGAGATCCCGGTGTTGCGGGCCACGAACGAGTCGGCCCGCCCGTTGCTCGCCGAGGCGTAGACACCGCCGTCGCAGCCGATCCACATCGCCCCGGCCGACCGCGCGAACGCCACCGCGTGCACGTCCGCGTGCACACCAGGACCGCGCCAGGTCGGATCGTTGGCCACGACGCCGCCCGGTGGGTTGTAGTCGAGCTGGAACGCAGGTGGGGATGGCGATGTCACCTCACAGACGAACAACGCGGCCGAATGTTCTCCCGCATGCTCCAGCGTGGAACCCCCGAGCACGATCCGGTTCTGGTTGGCGGGGTCGACGCCGATGGTCAGGTCGTAGTGATGCTGGCCGGGGCCCGGCTTGCCGAACAGGCGGGGCGGCACCTGGTTGACCACGGCGGCCACCGGTGGTGCCGCCGCACCGTCCACCCGCCAGACGGCCGCGTTCGCCGTGGCCATCGGACCGGACAACCCGAGTACGTACACCAGCTGGCTCGGGGACTCGGCGGCCGCGAGACCGAGGCGGGAACCGGTACCTCCGCCGGAGGGAGTCAGCCCCGCGAGGGCGATCGGGATCCACGCGCCGATCGCGCCGGCCGCCGTGACATCGGCGAACCAGAGGCCACTCTGCCCGCCGGGCACGCGCAGATCGTCCACTGCCACGTACAGGCGGGTGCCGGCGGCGCCCGCCGGCTTGACCCACAACACGTCGGTGACCCGGCACGGGTTGTCCGAGGTGTCGGCCGCCGCGAACGGTCCCGTCGCGACCCGGTCCCACACCGAGTCGACCGCGGCGGGAAGCTTGCGGCGGAACAGGCCCCGGCTGGTGGCGACCACGACGTGCTCGGGCAGATCAGGGTTCCTGGCCACGCGGTACATCCCGAACCCGACGAGGTTCTTGGCCTCCCGGGTCCACGGGTTGGCCGACGGGTTGGCCCGCACCACCGACACCGGACCGGTCGCGTGCAGCACCCCGATGCCGCCGTAGTGCCCGCCAGCCCACCGCCGCGCCGAGGTCTCGCCGGTACCGACGAACACCTCGTCTCCTGACCCGTCCGCGTTCGCGCCGAACGTGACGTGGACGGCGCCGACGGTGAGGCCCTGGGCGCCGGCCGCACCCGTGGCGCCGCCGGTCGCCGGGTCCCGGGAGGTCACGAAGGCGCCGACGGGCAACCAGGACGCGCCGCCGTCGTCGGTGTACCACAGTCCGCCGTTCGCCGTGCCGGCGTAGGCGCGCAGGCCGTTCGTGTGCAGTGCGAGGGCGCGGACCCGGCCGGACACGCGGGGCTTGGTCTCGGCCTGGCCCCGCAGCACGGTGGCCGGGCCGATCGGCACCCACAGGTTCTCGTCGCCCGACGGCACGTCCAACACGGTGAGCTGTTCGCTGGCCGCGGCGGTCTCGGCCACCCGCCGCTCGTGGAATGCCTCCTCGACCACGGCCGGGTCCGCAGCCCGGTACAGGGCGTTCCAGGCCAACCGTTCGGCCACGCGGTCCGGCGACTTCGCGCCGGCCGGCCAGTCGTACCGGCTCATGTCGTCTCCTCCGGCGTGACGCGGATCCAGCCCTCCTGGGCCTCGGCGGCGGTCTCGGGCAGCAGCGCCGCCTGGGTGGCCGCGAGGATCGGGTCGTCACGCCAGGTGTACGGGGTCGTCCGGCGGGTGAAGGTCTGTTTGGCGCCGAGCGAGGCGACCTTGGGCATGCGCACGTCCTCCGGGTCGACCAGGACCGGGCCGACGCGCACGGACGGCGCCAGCTTCGCGAGTCCCGCCGACACCCAGTCCCTGGCCAGGCGCAACGACTTTCGCGGCAGCATCCCGGACGTGAGGTGCACCGCACCCGCCGGATGCATGAGCAGGGTGAGCGTGACGACCTGCCCGAGGTGCAGGCGCAGCTCGTCGTCCGCGGCGACGTAGTCGTGGGTGACCTCGTCCTGTGCCGGCAGCCCGGTGGTGCGGCCGAACGTGGTGAGGTACCCGCGCAGCCGGCCGGCCTGCCGCGCCAGGCTCGCCACGACTTTGTCGACGACCCGCAGCCGCGAGTAGTCGTCGTCGACGAAGAACGCCAGCAGCCCGTCGTCACTGCGGGTCAGCTCGCCGATCCGCACGGGCACGCCGTGCTCGGCGAGGTCGCGGTAGGCGGCCTCGCGTGCGGCCTGCACGCCCTCGCCGGACAGGTCCAGCTCGTCGAGGTCGTCGTCGACCTCCAGCCAGAGCCGCGCCCGCACGACCGCGAGCGGGCGGCCGACCAGCCCGGCGACGTGCTCGCCGCCGAGCGACGCGTACGGGTCGTAGGTCCACAGCGTGGTGTCGATGACCCGCAACAGCGCGGACAGCGCGGACTCCGGTGGCGCGTCCTCGCCACCCGCTGCGTATCCCGCGCGGGCCGCGGCGTCCGCGGCGACCAGCCCGGCGGCGAACCAGCCGAGCGAGGCCTGCGCTGGTGCCAGCCCGTGGCCGGGTCCGGCGTCCGCCGGTCCCTCCCGGCCGGGCGCGATCTCCCACACCACACCGCCGCCGACCGGTTCGTGCATCAGCTGGCCCAGCGGCTGGCCGTCGGCGTCGAACACCTCGAGTGCCTCGTCGATGTGGTCGGGCAGCAGGAACCCGGCGACCGGGCTCACCTGCTTGGCCGGCTCGGCCTGGTCGATGGAAGCCTCGGCCGGGCGGAGGTCGGTGGACGCGGCGTCGACCAGCCGGAACATCCACCGTGCCGGCCGGGTGAACCTCGGTGGCAGGCCGAGCGCGCCGGCGTGCCCGGGATCGGCCGAACGGACCGGGATCGACACCGAGGACACGTCCAGGTCCAGCGTGCGGCCGAAGGTGTCCAGCAGCCGGGCCCGGCTCACGCGCAGGCTGCCGGACAGGAGCAGTCGCGGCACGTCGACGGGTGCGGGCAGCTCGCCGGACACCCGCACGACACCGCCTTTCGCCGCGTCGTAGGGCAGGCCGAGCAGCCGCTCGGCGATCCCGTCGAGGGCGCCGGTCAGCAGGTCGAGGTTCCGCACGGCCGCCTGGACGGCCGACAGCCGCTCTTCGGTGGCGGAGTCGACCTCGCCGGCCGCGCCTCGGGCGGTCTCCTCCCGCAGCCACTCCCCGATCGTCGTCTCGAGCTGGTTGGCGGTCCCGGGCGCCAGCAGGGTCCGGCCGGTGAACACGAGCGTCGCCGCGGCGGCACGCAAGGGCAGGTCCGTGGGCCGGCTCAGGTCGGTCGCGTCCAGCTGCCAGGCGGACGGGCCGTCCGACGTGGTGATCGTGGCCTCCCACTCCAGCCACACCGGTAGCCACGGCTGCCGGTAGGCGGTGACGCCGACCAGGTCCGGGTCGATGCCGTCGAAGATCGAGAACCGGCGCAGCTCGTTGGCGAGCGCGAAGGCCCGCACCGACGCCTCGGGTACCAGACCTGCCGCGAGCGTCTGGGGGCCGAGCGACTCGAACGCCGCCGACGTGGGCCGGTAGGCCGCGTCCACACCGAACCGCAGCGCCGCCTCACCGAGCAACCGGACCTGGGCGATCCCACTGTCCACACCACGCCGCGCCGCGGCCGCGGCCGCGAGCCAGCGCGTCAGGTACGGGCTCTGCAGCAGCGCCTCCCTGGCGACCAGCAGTACTTCGTCGGGCAGGGCACCGGTGCGCAGCGAGGGCAGCACGTCCTTACCCGCCAACACTCCCTGCAACTCCTTGGCCACCTGCGACGGCCACCGGCAGTGCAGCAGCTGGTCGGGCGACCCGCGCCCGTCGCGGCCGAACCGCAGGCTGCGCACGCCGCCGCTCACGCCGACCACCGGGTCGAGCGGGAGGAAGAACCTCGGCGCCGACCGGCGCACCTCCCGCAGCTCCTGGTCGGCGATATTGAGACCGCTGCCCTGGGCACGCACGGCACCCGCCAGTTGCTGCGCGCGTTCGAGGATCCGCACGCTGTCCGCCGCGCGCTCGTGCAGGGTCACGTCCGCCCAGACGAGCTTGGTCGACAGCGCGGTGCCGCGCTGGACGAACATGTCGGTGTTCAGCCGGTCGAACATGGCCTTGGACCGGCCGGCCCGGCCGTAGGACGTGGCCGGCGCGGACTTGCCCTGCACCAGCCGGTCCACGCCGGCCTCACCGCCAGGGCGGGCGGCGAACCCCTGGCCGTGCTCGCGTTCCTCGATCTCGGCGAGGCCGTCGGACGTGCCGAGCCGGCGCAGCAGGTTGCCGGTGAAGGCGGTCAGCAGCCGCTCGGCGTCCCGGCGTTGTCCCTCCGGGGCGAGGTTGGGCGCGCACACGGCTGCGGCCAGGTCGTCGGCGTGCCGGCCGAGGAGCAGCCGGATCGTGCCCGGGTTGGGGCGCAGGTCGGCGGGGACGCCGCCGCGGACCGGCACGCCGTGCACGGTCCCGTGCAGCAGCGTCGCCTTGGTGGTGAGCAGCGGCCCGGCGAACGCGGAGACCGTGGACCTGCTCAGCGCGCCGGACACGGTGGTGAACTGGCGCTGGGCCAGGAGCGCCGACGCGCTCCCCGACAGCTGGGCGAACTCGCCGGCCGCCGCGATAGACGTGTCGGGCACGCGGGCCCGCAGCGCCTGGTCGAACCGCGACCCGGTGGTGAGGTTGAAGTTCGTGCGGGCGTCGTCGAGCACCGCTCTGAGGTAGTCGCCGCCGGAGCCGCCCTGCTCGAGGGTCCAACCCAGCGCGGTGATCCGCTCGTGTACGTTCTCGCCGGTGTAGGTGCCGTCCAGCGGGTCCTTGCGGGGATCGGACCACCAGCCGGCCACCACGTAGGTCGCCGCGTTGTCGGGCTGGGTGATCCCGCCGAGGTCGTCGAGCGGGTCGTGGAAGGCGAACCGGTTGAGCGTGCCGTCGTAGCAGGCGACCCAGCCGAGCATGCCGCCCGCGGCCGCGGTCAGCCGGTCCTTCGCCAGCGGGTTTCCTTGCGTCGGCCCCTGTTCCGCCTGTGCCGGCCACAGTTCGAACGGCACGGCACGGGCGTTCTCCGCCTCGAGCACCCAGCCGCGGATCGCCGCCTCGGACGCTCTGGCGGGTGCGAGTATCCGGATGACGGCCCACCGGTCGGGCAGTGCTGGCAACCCGAGACCGACGTCCGGGACCGCGCGGCCGGTGGCGTTCCGCAGCCGCCCGCGCAGCAGGCCGTCCGGGAGGGCCCAGTGCAGGTGGACCCCGGGCGGCCGGGGCGTTCCGCCGGCGAACGGCTGGGGCAGCGGCGGTTCACCCGTCGGCACCCGTGCCGAGGACGGCATCCGCACCATGGGTTCGCCGCCCTCGCCGGCCGGCACGTACAGCGCCTGCAGGTCGACGGGCACGAGCAGCCGGGCGTCCCGCAGGATCTGGCGGTCCCAGGTGCCGATCTCGGCGATGTCCAGCGCGGTGCGCACCAGCGTCGAGAAGCGGTCGGTGATGATCGCCCGCGCGGCCAGCTGCGGGTCGTAGGCGGCGCTCACTGTCCCTGTCCCCTCAGGAAAAGGTCCTTGAGCGCGGCCATGCCCACCTTCGGCTGGAACACGGCGCCGATCGCCGGCGGCGGGCCCTGCTGCTGGTCCGGGTCGCCGAACACCTGCCGGTACGGATACCGCAGCATCTGGATGGCGAACTCGGCGGAGTCCACGGTCGGGCCCATGCCGGTCTGGTTCACCGCCTGCAGGCGGTTGCGGGTCGTGCGCAGGTTGACCACCCCAGGCGCGCCGCTGCGGAACGCGACCCGCACCCAGTGGTCGTCCTGGGTCGGGCCGAACACCTCGGTGCCGTCGGAGATCTTGCGCGGGGGCACGAGCCCGACGTGGTGGTTCGGGTCGGGGTCGGGTGGGTCGGGCGGGCGGAACCCGAACTGGATGCCCTGGCGTGGTTCCTCCACGTGCACCACGGCGGGCACGCCGTCGAACAACGCGAGCAGCACGGCCGGCGCGAGGCGCTCCAGCCGCAGCATCTTCAGCCGGCGCGGGTCGGTCTCCGGGATCTGCGCGTCGTCGGCGACGCCCAGTTCCTCGCGGTAGGCACGCACGTGCATGCCGGGCCAGCCGGACACCGCGCGCGACCGCAGCAGGAACCCGGTGATCGTGCGGGCCGGCCCCTGCGGCGCGGTCTCGTGCCCCTTGACCCGCACGGACCGTTCGGCCTCGTCGAGTTCCTGGCGCACGGCCGGGTACACCGTTTCCAGCTGCGTGTGGTCCGCGGTACTGATCGTGCCGACCGACAGGGCGCCCTGCACGATCGCGTCGGTCCAGGCCCGGTCGATGTAGAAGAACCTGATCGACTCCAGCGGCATGAGCTCCGCGTCCGGCACGAGGTAGGTGAACGGGACGCCTTCGAGCAGCCGCAGCCTGGCCAGGAAGTCGGACAGCTCGCGCGGCAGCACGCGGTCGCCGAACGAGTCGTGCTCGGCCGGCTTCTGCCCCAGCACGAACTTCGCGGACGCCGTGAGCGCGGTGTGCAGCACCACCGAGCTGGTGAGGTAGTTGAGGCTCATGACAGGTCCCCCAGCAGGTCGTCGAGCGCGTCCGGTTGCCGCGCGGTCTCCGCGGCGACGCCCGACACGGCCAGGGCGGCCGCGCGACCGACGTCCAGCTCCGCGGCGAGCCGCAGCTGGTTCAGGTGCGCACCGCTCAGGACCGGCCCCTGGTCGAGGTTCGCCACCGGCAGCGGGTGCGCGGCGACCGCCCCGACGACGCCGACCTGTGCGGCCTGTTCCCGGATCCGGGCCAGGTCGAGGCCGAGTCCCCTGGCCAGCACGGTGTCCAGCTGGCCGGTGCCCAGGTCGGCGATCGGCCGGCCGGGGTCGACGACCGGCCGGCGCGGGCCGAGCAGGTCGCCGGGGCGCACGGCGAGCTCGTCGACGAGCCGGCCGCCGAGGAACCTCCCGAGGTCCCTGGCGTGCACGTGGTCGGCAATGCCGCCGAGCACGTCGCCGAACGCGCCGCTCGCCAGCCGTTTCGCCCGCTCGGCCCCGTACTGTTCCGCGCGCCAGCGCAGCTGCGCGGCCACGACCGACGGCTGCGACAGGGCGAGCAGTCGGCCGATCTCGAACGCGGCCGCGTAGCTGAGGTCCTCGCGCCCGTCGGGGGTCACCCGGCGGAGGTGGTCGCTGGCGTGCGCCACCGGGAACGACCCGTCCTCCCGGGCCGTGTCGCGTTCGGTGACATGCGGCGAGAGCGGGCCGCGGTACCACGCGGCGGTGCGGTCGCCGCGCCTGATCAGGTGGTCCAGGCCGACGTGCCCGGTCTCGGTGACCTCGGGCAGCGGCCGTGGCCTCGGCGGTGGCGGCGGGGCGCCCTCCGGCACGTCCTCCTCGGCCGGCAGCGTGCCGAGCAGCCCGACGTCGAGCCCGAGCATCAGCTCCTCGAACGTGGCGCCGTCGGTGGTGGTGAAGCTCCAGTGGGCCAGCACGGGGAATCGGTACCGCGTCTCCAGCCGGGCGATGGCGTCGATCGGGAACCGCCAGCCGGCGCTCATCGCGTCGCGGACCGCGATGTAGGGCTCCTCCCCCAGACCGGTCTTCGCCCTGGCGAGTGAGCCGGCGGCCGCGGCGACCTGCCAGGTGGCGCTCAGCGGTTCGACCTTGGCCGTCAGCTGCGCGTCGGTGACCCTGGACGTGATCGTCAGGCCGGCCGCCTCGGCCTCCGCGTCAGTCATGGCGAGCCCGGTGAGTGGGTTGACCGGGCGGCCGAACCTGCTGGCGGACATGGCGTAGGTGTCCGGTTCCGGCGGGCCGAACGTCGCCAGGTACTGGCCGCGGTAGTCGAAGACCTTGTCCGCCGCGATGAAGAAGTCGTCGACGTCCGGGTCGGCCGGGGGCAGCGCGTCCAGCTGCTGCTCGAGGTTGATCAGGCAGGCCAGGTAACGGGTCGGGCTGGTGACCGAGCCGCCCTCGGTCTGCGTGACCGACGGCTGCGGGAACCGGTTGGCCATCACCACGGCCATCCACCCGTCGTCGTCGCCCAGCGCCAGCTCGGTGTCGCTCTTGTCGACCTCACGCACGTGCACGAGCAGCGGCAGGTCCTCCCTGCTGGGGAACACCTTCTTGACGATGGAGTCGGTGACCTCCAGGTACAGCCCTCTCGGCACGTCGGCCGGGCCGGTGAGGGTCTTGCCGGGGGTCACGCACTCGGCGATCTCCACCTCCGTGGACAGCTTGGCCTCGCCCTCGGCCAGCACCACGAGCGCCAGCCACGGCTCACGCTCGGTGTGCCCGGCCAGGGGCGGCCCGGGCACGCGTTCCCACGGCAGGGTGCGGCGTTTGAGCACGACCTGCGGCAGGCGGGCACCGAACGCGCCCTCGGCGTTCGCCGGCGGGAACGTGGACAGGATCTGGTCGGGCGGCATGTGGTAGCGCGCCGAGGTGACCCGCAGCCGAGGCTCATACGCCTCGACGTTCCCGGTGCCGGTCTCGCCGCCCTTCTTGAACTGGACGTCCTCGGTCAGCCGCAGCTTGTAGTTGCCTGCGGTGATCCCGGGCACGACCGCCGGGTAGAGGTTGAAGAATCCTGGCGCGGGCATCAGGGCCGTCCTCTCTACGCCGGGGTCGTGTCGGGTTCGTCGTCGGGCACGCCCTGCCAGCCGAGCCGCAGCGCGCCGGTCGTGCCGAGGATCAGGGGCGCCACCGCCGTGTCCAGCCCGCCGCGGGCCAGCCGGCCGGAGACGTCGGCGACCGACCCGACCGCGCCGAGCACGCCGGCCAGGCGCCAGCCCGCGTCGCTCGCGACCGTCACGGTCACGGGTTCCGCACTGTCCACTTCGTACAACAGGAAGGTGCGGCCGCCGGTCACCAGCGACACCGGGACTTCGGTGCGCCGCGTCGCGCCGGTCAGGCCGAACTGCAGCGCGCGGCCCTCGGTGACCACGCCGGCCGGGTCGTCCACCACGATCACCAGGACGGACACCGGCGCCGCGAACCGCGTCTCCACAAGGGTTGCCCCGGCGACCAGCTCAGCCGCCTGCACCCAGCCGGTCGGCACGGGCGCGACGTCGCGGTGCGACACGCGGCCTTCCGACGACACGACCACGCCCGCGCCGAGCACGCTGGACCAGCCGACGTAGGGCAGGGACTGTCCGCTGTGCCAACCGGACAGGCCGGGCACAGCGGCACCGGCGGCGGGTGTGCCGACGGCCGCGACCACGATCCGCTCGACCGCCTGCGGGATCGTGATCTGCGCACCCGAGGCGGGTGCGGTCTGGTCGAGCAGTACGCCACCACCCGACGACAGCGCCACGACCCGCGCGGCCGCGCCGTCGACCATGAGCGTTGGCCGCCGGTCCTCGGACAGGTCGGCCTCCGCATTCGGCAGTCGCAGCACCGCGACCTCGCCGACCCGCACCTGCTCCCCCGGCCCGGCCGCGGCGGCGGTGACGACCGAGGACAGCGACGAGGTCAGCGCGGCCAGCCGGGTCACGCCGTCGAACGACGCGCCGAGCGCCGAGGACGCCTCCGCGCCCGAGCGGGCGAGCCCGGTCGCCGGCAGCCCACCGGACGCGATCAGTGTGTCGTTCGCCCGCACCGAGGCGGGGCTGACGAGCACCAGCCGCCCGGCGATCGCCGAGTCCACGGTCGCGGAGACCAGGGCCAGCGACGGCGCGGCGATCCTGGGCGCCAGGTCCGGCGGCCGGCTCACGGTCGTGCGTGGGGCGGCGAGGTCCAGCCGCGCGACATGGTCGGCCAGCACCGCGATGGCGAACGGCGGGTGCACGCGCCCGTCGATCGGCGGCAGCCCTGGCGGAACGGGGACCGTCAGGTTCGGCGTGGGCAGTTCGGCCGTCGCCAGCCGGTCGGTCAGCGTGCCGAGCCGGGGCGGGGTGGTGCGCTCACCGACGTAGGACGCGAGCGCGGTCCGGGTGCGGTTGCCCCGCGCCAGCCACTCGGCCGCGGTGGCCAGCACCACCGACGGGTTCAGTTCCGTACCGAGGCCGCCGATGACCGAGGACACGTCGGTGGCCGCGCCGAGGAGGGTAGGCCGCGTGTTCTTCTCGGACACGAACGGCAGCGGCTGCCGGCGCCGGATCTCCACCCGCTTGTACGGGTAGGGGCCGATCTTGGTGCCGGGCTTGGCCACCGAGGTCAGCGTGACGCCCTCGACGCCGGGGATGACGTCGCCGGCCGGCACCGCGCGGGAGTCGAGGGACTTCGGCTTGCCCCAGATGCCCTTCGGGAACGTGCCGGTGTCCCGGTGGGTGACGACGAACGCGTTGTCGACGCGGGTCCCGTCGACCGGGTTCAGCGCGACCGCGCCGGAGTCGGTGAGCAGCACCGCCCGCAGGACCGCGGTCAGCGAGTCCCGGCCCATCGGGGCGACGCCGAGCAGCCCGGCGTTCGGGTGGTTGCGCTGGTGTGCCGTGCCCACCTCGGTGCGGGTCAGCGGCGCCGTCGAGGTGACCGTGATGTCGAACTCGACGAGCACCTCGAACGGGTGCGCCGGTGTGCCGTCGGCGGTGCCGTCCGGGCGGTCGGCGCCCGCCGGGGTCTGCGGCGGCACCGCGCCCAGCCCGGGGATGGCGGTGAGCGCCCGTGCCGTGCCGGGGCCGGCGGCCTCGAGGTACTTGGGCACGAAGTCGTCCCACGCGAGGTACCGCTCCGCCTCCTGCTGCCGTTCCCCGATCTCCACCTCGAGCTCGACCGGGCCCACCTCGAACGTGGCGATGGCGTGGAAGTCCGGCCCCTCGACCAGCACCCGGGCGCCGATGTGAATCGAGATGGTGATCTCGCCGATCCAGACGTCGATCGTGATGCCGGCCGAGATGCTCGCGTACACGGTGACCCGGAAGTGGAACGGGTCGAAGTAGACGATCCCGTCGGCGCCGAACTCGACGTGTGCCCAGGCGGGTCCGAACTCGGCCGACGCCTCGACCCGGGTGCCGGCCATCAGCGCCTCGGAGGTGAGCGCGAAGTACGACTCGCCCTTCACCACGACCGGGCCGAACCGCCATGACAGGCCGAGCCGGGGCACCTGCGGGTATCCGTCGCGGTGGAAGTCCGGGTGGTAGCCGCCCATGGTGAGCACGAACTCGCCTCGACGCGGTCCGGCGAACCACAGCACGTAGGCGAAGCCGCCGGTGAGCCGCACGTCCGGGTACAGCAGCCAGGAGTTGTCGGTGAGCTGGCCCTGCACCCACAGCACGCCCTCCCGGGTGGAGAACCGCGCCACCAGGGCCAGCTCGATGGACACCAGCGCGAACTGCGGTCGCGGCAGCGCCATTCTGGCCAGGCCGAGGATCGAGATCTCGAACCCGTCGCCGATCTGGATGGCCACCACGGCGACGCCGTCGACGAGTGCGAACGAGTTGAACGACAGGCCGCCCGCGAACCAGAACGTGCCGCGCTCCGCCGGGAAGATCTCCCGGATCGCGGTCATCTCCGCCATCGGGTCGCCGCCGGCCGACGCGCCAGGGTCGAGTGCCTTGATCAGTGGGTAGTCGCCGAACTTGGACAGGTCGGATGGCACGACGAGCCGTCGGTTGATGCCGAACCCGCCGCCGATGCCGGTGACGAAGAACGCGGGTGGCCCGCCGATCGGGCCGACGACCGCGCCGAACGCGAAGAACGACGAGAACGGACCCTGGGCGTCGACCGTGCGGCCGTAGCCGCCGTAGATCGACAAGCCGTAGACGGCGAACCGGGCGAGCAGCATGCCGACGTACTCGACGCCGCCGTGCTCGTCGCTGAACTTCCGCAGCCCGCCCTGCAGGACCAGCCCACCCATGTCCGCGCTGATCGCCAGGCCGGCAAGGTCGACCGACCACGCGCTGGCGGTCCACGGCGCGCCGGGCTGGCTGACCACGCACGCGATCTGCAGGTCGTCGACCGCTGCGGTGAGGCCGAAGATCGAGACGCGGCCGTCGATCAGGATGCCGATCCGCTGGATCTGGTTCTGGGTGACGGTGACCGACAGCCCGATCTGCTCGACGTACACCGGGCCGAAGCCCTTCTGGATCACGAGCCACCACGGTCCGCTGCCGGGGCCGGCGGTGAGCGAGACGAGCACCGGACCGTTGCCGTGCCGCTGCACGGCCAGTGCCGGGCTGAACTTCGGCGCGAGCTTCTGGCCGCCGGAGCCGGTGTCGGACAGCATGCTCGCGGCGATCTGGTTGCCGCCGCTGGCGCCGCCGACCGCGACGCCGAGCCCGGCCAGTTCGAGTCGGACGCCGCCCGACTTCTCGGTGGTGGAGATCTTCGCGAAGGCGTGCAACGCGATCGAGTCGAGGCTGATGCCGGTGTTGAGCAACGGTCCGGCGCCGCCGGCGAACCGGATCCCGAGCCCGCCGACGACCAGCGCGGGCCGGATCGCCAGGGTGTTCAGGTCGACCAGGCCGATGGTCAGCCCGGCCGGCACGCTTGGCGTGATCCAGGTGGCGTCGTTCTCCAGCGCGATGACGACGTCGCCTTCCAGCAGGTTGAACCGGCCGTCGACGGCGATCATGACGCCCGCGGCGCCGTCGACGTCGCCGAGGCCGACGGTCAGCGGGCCGAGGTCGACGGTCGGGGCGGCCTGGGCGAGGTTGCGGGCCAGCCGCTTGACCCGGTTGAGCAGCCCGTCGAGGTCGAACAGGTCGTCGTCCAGCTGCCGGGGTGTCACGCCCGGCTTGAGGAGCACGCCTTCGAGGACGGTGCCGACCGTGCTGGTGCCGACATGCTTGTCCAGCAACGTCTTCACCTGTGCCGAGGCGAGTGCGACCGCGCCGACCACGTCGAGCACGGCCTCGACGAGCGCGAGCGCCACGGCTCCCGGCGTCTGGTCCTCGGTGGTGCCGTCCCTGGCCAGCAGGCCGAAGGCGCCGCCGAGCACCCAGCGGGCGAGGACCGCCCGGCCGCCATCGAGGTCGAGTCCGGCCTCGATCCGGCGGCCGCCCTCGGGGGCGATGCCGGCGTGCACGGCGAGGAACGGGGCCAGCAGAACGCCGCCGAGGTCCAGCTCGACGGGCCCGACCTCCGCGGCCAGGTCCCGCAACCCGGTCGCGTCCAGGGTGATCCCCGCGCGGGCGCGGCCGATTCCGGGCAGCGACGGGAGGTCGAGGACGACGCCGATGCTGAACGGCGCCGGGTCGAGGGTGACGGTGAGCCGTTGCACGACCACCCGCAGGGCGCCGTCGGTCACGGTGACGGTCGCCGAGTTGAGCGCGCGCTTCAGCAGGGGCTGGATGACCGGCGCCAGCGCGGTCAGCGCGGCACTGGACAGGGTGGGCCAGGCGGCGGCCAGCGCGGCCGCGGGGTCGGCCCATGCGGCGAGCCGGTTCGCGTCGAACTTCGGCGGGGTGCCGGTGCGCAGGGCGAGCGCGTCGCCGAGCGCGGCAACCACGCGGCCGGCGTCACCGGCCAGGTCGGCGCCGTTCTGCGCGGCGATCGCGTCGAGTACGAGCGGCAGCAGGCGGGTCGCGGCCTGGGCCAGCCCGCCGAGGCCGGGTCCGCCGGGCAGCAGGATGATGTCGGGGCCGGAGGCGGGTCGTAGCAGCAGCGAGACCGGTTGTCCGGTGGTGAAGCCGAGGTGTACCGCCTCGCGGCCGGCCACCGCGGTGCCCGCACGGCCGGCGAACGCCGTGACCGCGACGCCCGGCGGCACGTCGGCTGCGATCAGCAGGCCGACAGACCCGCCGAGCACGAGCCGGCCACCGCCCGGGCTGGTGAACGCGCCGGAGTCGACCGACAGTGCGAGCCGCACCCGGTCGCCGTCCGCGGCGGCGGACAGTGCCACCCCGGTGGCGAGCTGCCAGGTGCCCGGTCCGCCGGGCACGCCGAGGATCGGCCGCAACGTGTCGAGCAATGCGATGACCTTGTCGGCGCGCAGGCCGGCGGGGCCGCCGCCGAGCACCTCGACGAGCCACGCCTTCGGGTCGCCCAGCAGCCGCGCCGGCAGGAGCACCCGGTTGTCGGTGTTGAGCAGTCCCAGCGCGGACAGGGCCGCATCGAGGACCGGGCGTGCCGTGATGTCCAGTTCCCGCAACGCCTCCAGCGCCACGCGCATGACCTCGCCGGGCACCACCCTGGCGAGGATCCGCTTGAGCTGGTCGGAATCGGCCTGGTTGAGCGGGATTCGCTCATCACCCCACACGATGGCCGCGTTGACCGGCGGGCCGGTCAGCTCGAGCCGCAGCTGCTCGCCGCCGAATGTGACGGTGAACGTGACGCCGGCGGCGCTGATCGCGGCCGTCGCCGACCAGCGGACCGCGCCGACGCCGTCCGGCGAGGTCAGCGAGACGGCGAGCGACTTGGCGGCGAGGTCGGGGGTGAGGGTCAGCGGACCGACGATGATCGAGCCGGTTCCCGACAGCGCGCCGGGCAGCAGGGCCCGCAGGGCGCCGGTCAGGTCCGCGAGGTTCAGCGCGCGGACGTGGCCGAGCGGATCGTGCAGCAGGTCGTCCACGCCGTCGGGCAGGAACCCGCCGGCGGCGTCGAGCAGCCCGGCCACCCGAAGCAGCGCGGTGACCAACGATCCGGCCGCACCGGCGCTCGGCAACGCGAGCCGCTCGGCCACCCGGGACAGCACGACCCGCACCTCCGGCAGGACGACGGTCACCGCGGTGGCGAGCGGATCGGCCAGGCCCGCCGGGCCGACGGTCCACCGCTCCCGGTCGAGGTCGAACGCGCGGACCTCGTGCAGCACCAGCGCCGCGCCGTCGGCACCGGTGCCCGACAGCGGCACGTCCACCCGCAGCGACAGCCGCCGCAGCTCGGTCTCGCGTTCCGAGCCGGGGGCACGACCCGGGTCCGGCCCGCCGACCAGCCAGCCGCTGGCCCGGCCGAGCCCGAGGCGCACCTCGGCACGCGGCGCGGCCGTGACGGCCGGCAACCCCTCGCCGCCGTCGGTGATCGTGGCCAGTTCGAGCAGGACGTGCCCGTCCACGGTGATCTCGCTGCCGGTGCCGGGGACGTGCAGCGGGACGCGGAGGGCGAGGTGGCACCCGGCCGGCTCCGGGATCGGGGCGACGTGGGCCATGGCGCGGGTGGCGAGCCCGGCGGCGACGATCGCGGTCAGCGCCCGCCGCAGCTCGGGCTCGGCCAGGGTGCCGAACACGGCGTGCGCGGCGAGGCCGGCGCGGGGGAAACTCGGTGGCAGCCCGCCGGTCGCGGCGTCGGCGACGGCCGGCAGGCCCAGCTCACCGCCGGGGTCGCCGAGGCGGGTCAGTCCCGTCAGGCCACCGACGATGACCCGGCCGGTGGCCAGGTCGCCGTCGTCCGGCTCGGCCTCGGTGACGCCGCGCAGCAGCCGGTGCAGCAGGCGGAGGATGTCGCCGGCGGGATCGCTGTCGATCACCGCGAACGTCACCGGGGTCAGCGGCGTGCCGACCGTGACGACCGCGGTCACGGCCGGCCGTTGTTGGGCCACCCGCATCGCGGGGTGCCCAGCGGCGCCGTAGCCGACGATGGCGACCGGGCCGGTGAGGGCCGCGACCAGCCGGTCAAGCCGGCCGGTCTGTCCCAGCACGCCGTCGGCGTCGCCGGCGGCGAGGCGGCACGCGGCGCGGCCGCCGAGCAGGACGTACCACTCCCCCGTGCCGGGTGCCGGCAACGGAAACGCCTCGGGTGCCAACCCGGCCGTTCGCAGGTCCACGATTCGGTTCGGTGGCAACGCATCCGGCCAGCCGTCCGGTAGCCACGAGCCGGGTGCGTCGACGGCGACGTGCACGACGGTCACGGGTGGGGCGCCACCCAGTACCTCGGTCAGGTTCAGTTCCGCGGCCAGCTGCCGGTGGTGTGCCGGCACGGACTGTCGCGCGATGCCGGGCATGTCCGCGGCGGGCGGTGCGACGAGGCCGTCGGTGCCGAGCCATCGGGTCATGAGCGCCTCGAGCCCGGCGACGACCGGTGGCCGGTCGCGGAGCAGGTCCGCGACGTCCTCGAGGAGCACCCCCTGGCGGGCCAGCGCGTCGGCGAGCGTGACCGAGGGCAGGCCGGGGTCGCCGGGACGCCAGTCCCGGACCGTGCCGGGCACGTCCACGAGCTCGCGCTGGGCCGGCCCGCCGGGGGTCCACCAGAGCGCGAGTGCCGGCGCGTCGCCGGCCGCCAGCGGCAGCAGGTAGGGATCCGTCGGGGTGCCCAACCCGGTGATCGCGGCGAACCCCGCCGTGCCGTCCCGGGAGCCGAGCAGCCTGCCGAGCAGGCTGGCGAGGCGGGCGAGCACGTCCGAGCTCGCGGAGAGTACCAGTTCGATCAGCCACTCACGCAACGCCGCGTCCGCGTCGGCCACGAGGTCGGCCAGCGACAGCCGTGGCCCCGGAACCTGGCCGGTCCAGCCGAACAGCGCGACGAGGTCGGTCAGCCAGCCCGCCGCGGTCACCGACGCCAGTGCGGCCAGTGGTGCCTCGAGCGCGTCCCATTCGGTGAACGTGACCTCGCCGGTCGCGGAGATTTCCGGCAGTGGCAACGGGAACGTGCCGGCCGGCGTGACCAGCGCCGCGCCGGGCACCTGGACCCGCAGGCGCAGCCCGGCGCCCGCCAGCCAGGTGAGGGCGAGCTCCACTTGGTCGGCGGCGAGCGCCAACGGCCCCACCTCGAGACGCATGGGGCCAGGCGGTTCAACGGCCCGGATCACCAGTGCCAGGTCGGCGCCGCCGAGGAACGCGCCGGTCCGGTCGGCGAGATCGATCTCGGCGAGCACCAGCCGAGCCGTGCTGACCACCTCCGTGCAGCCGTGCCCGAGGTTGTTCATGGTGAAGGACGCGCCGAGCGCGACCGCGAGCCGCCCGGTGGCGGGCTGCCAGACCAGCAGGCTCGCCGGGCCGGCGAGCGGGATCCGCCACGGGTCGGCCGCGGTCCCCGCCCCGGTGATCGCCTGGCCCACCACCCCGGCGTCGGCCAGCGCGTCCCGCAGCGGCGCGAGGACCGCACGCACCACCGCGGCGTCGCCGCCGAGCAGTGCCAGCCAGCGGGCCGCGATCGCGCCGACCGGGTCACGCAGGAAGTCCCCGAGGTCGACCTTCGGGGCCGACGGAAACCCTTCTGGGGCGGACAAACCGAGCACGACCCCGACCACGCCACCGATCGAACCGAGCCTGTCGAGGAGGTCGCCCACCACCTCGCTGAGGACGGTGCCAGCCGCCTCGGCCAGCGCGTCCGGGTTGGACAGGTCCACCGTGGCGTACCGGGTGCCGGCGACCTGCACGCCGTCCGCCGCGAGCACGAGCACCGGCCGCCGGCTCTCGTCCAGCGCGACGCCGACCCGCAGGGCCTCGACGCCCACCTGCCCGGCGACGGGCGGCAGCAGCACCGGGTCGGCCGGCTTCTCCCGGCCAGCCAGCGCCACGACCTCCAGCCGGGGCAGCGCCACCACGCCACCGCCGCCGAGGGAGACCCGCAACAGGTCCGCCTGCGCGCGAGCGGTCAACCCGTTGGCACGCAAGCGAACCGCGGCCCTGGCGGTGACCAGCGGCTGGCCGTCCGGGCCCGGAGTCGTGCGTAGTCCGAGCCGCAGCTCCACGCCGTTCAGGGTCGCGGTCACCTCGCCCCGGTCGAGACCGCCGCCGAGCAGGGCGGCGAGGTGGCCCAGCCATTCGGCGCGTGCGGACTCACCCGACACGACACCGGCGAACCATGTCTTGAGCGCAGCCGGGCCCTGCGTGGCGAGCTGGGCGAGCGGCAGCGCCGGCACCACGCCGCCGGTCAGGCCGAGCATCCCGGCGACCGCCTCGGCGGCCCCGCCCGCCACCGACGCCCGCTGGGCGAGCAGTCCGAGCAGCAGGTCCCGCACGGTGTCGCCGAGTGCGGCAAGGTCCTCGACGTCGAGGATGACGTCGCGGGGCGTGGACGTGCCTGGGAGCTGGAGCCCCGCGAGCGTCAGTGCGATGGTCGGCGCGGTACCGTCCGTCGGCACCACCAGACCCAGCCGGACCGCCCGCAGACCGACCGCGCCGGGCGCCGGCAGTGCGGCGTCGATGGCCACCTCGGTGTCCAGGCCGAGGCGGCCGAAGGCGGTGCCGAGGGCGATCGGCGTGTTCAGCGGGGTGTTGCCCCGGCTGACCTGGAAGACCGGCACGTGCACCGTCGTGGCACTGTCCGGTTCGAACGTCGTCAGCGTCGCGCCGACGCCCACGACCACCCGGTCGGCGCGCTTGTCCAGGACCACGAACAACGCCAGCTTCGGCGCGGGGATCTCGAACACCGGCAGCCACACGACGTCGCCCTTGGTCTGTGCGGCCGAGCCGCCCAGCACGATGTCCACGAACCGCACCAGCGCCTCACGCTGACCGTCGTCGGCCAGCACCCGGGACAGCTTGTCGCCGGGCGCGCGCAGCCACTGGTCGTCCGGGGCGCCGCCGTCATCGAGGATGCCGAGCGCCTTGGCCAGGTCTGCCAGCGGGCCGAGGTCTTCGCCGAAGTTCATGGGATCACCCGGTCGAACGAGTGGCGTGCCTGCGGCAGGACGACCATCGTCGTCCCGCTCGAGGCGATCGCCGCTGGCAGTAGGAACGCCCCGTCCTGGTCGTCGCCGGCATGCGCCGCCGTCCCGGCCGCGACGTCCAGCACGACCTGCCACGCGAACGCGGTCAGCGCCTCACCCCACACGTCGACCACCGCACGCGGGCCACGCGGCCGCTCCTCCGCCGCGGCCACCATCCCGAGCGGACGTTCGGGCGCGCCCACCGCGAAGGTCACGTGCACCTCGGTCTGGCCGACCTCGTCGCAGGCCACAGGGATCGTCACCGCGATCGCGCCCTTGCCCATCGCAGTCCGGATGCCGGGCACGCGGATGAACAGCTCGCTGTCCCCGTCCACCCACACCACGCCGGGCGCGGTGGGCTGCCCGTCCGGCCCGTCAATGCCGGCCGCGCCGAGGGCCGCGACCGTGACCAGCCGCCCGACCACGTCGCGTTGGACCGTCACCGGGTCGCCGGTCTTGCCGGGCGGCAGCGGATCCGGCGGAACGTACCCAGGGCAGTGCCGCCGAAGCTCTTGGAGCAGCTTCCTGCACTGCTGGTCGTGCGGATCGCCACCGTTGTGACCGCCGTTGTCGTCGCCGTCGTGGTCACCCGATCCGACCTGCCAAGCGCGGCGGACCAAGTCCCGACCACGCGTCACCCGACGATCCCGCGGAGCTCGCATGACGACCACCTCCTGCGACGCACACCGTTCATCGCGGTCCGTATTCCGGTCGCGACGGGCCGCGCGATATTTAGCCCGTATGGACTAATTTCCGACTACGACGCACATACCTGTAACGGATACGCAGAGCCTCGCGACCGGCCAGGAAGGATGTCGCCTGCTCGCGGAGGAGATACGCCATGTCGCGCGTCCGCAGATGGATCTCGACAGTTTTCGCCGCCATCGCCGCTGTCCTCTTCGTATTGAGCCTGATCTGGCCGCAATGGATCGAGGGAATCTTCGAGGCCAGCCCCGACGGGGGCGATGGTTCGTTCGAAGTGCTCTCGTCGGTCTTCCTAGTCATCGTCGCGGCAGTCACAGGTACAGACGCGGTTGTCGGCTGGCGGCGGGCACGCCGTGCCCGCCGGACTGGCGACGACCTCGTTCCCGAGTGACGCGCCATCACGTCTCTCAGGCAGACAAAACTTGCACGGACACTGAGTAATTCGCGATCGCTGTGTGCGGCAAGGGCCTACGTGCACGAACCACATGTTTAAGTCCCACTGCCGCAACGCGCGGCTACAAGATCCTGATCAATATCGACGAGATCCCTCTCGGTCGGTCAGGTTAAGAGCCAGACCATCAGTGCCGAGCTTGACCGTACCCGTGAGATAGAGCCGACCTGCAGCCCGATGTCCGTGGGACATCGGCGCCCGCCAGCCAATACCTACCACGCGCTACGACCAAGATCAATATCGTTAGGAGTTGTTAAGCCGAGCTACGGTACAAAGCTGATCCTGCGACACGCACTTCTGCACTGCTCAACACCGCTGACGTACCGAATCTTGTGATCGTTCGCATCTCCGACCCCAACATCACCGCAGCCGTATCGTCCTCCGAGGCACGCGCATGCCGAGTCGCCTACTCTGCAGCCAAAGCACCACCCGTCCGCATATCCCTGATGGGACAAATAGGGGACATAGCCCCTCGACCGTGCAGCACAGGCGTAGACGGGACTATACTCGTCGTTGCTTATACCTGCTCGCAGTCACACAGCGATGTGAGAGGTCGTTGAAATGAGTACGAACGAGGCGGGTGCGTTGTCGATCCGTTCGGACCTTCCGGATCTACACGGTATCAAGCTCGCTGTCATACGTGATTGTAACGATATGGTACTTGAGCAGGCGACGAGCGTGGCCGTCGCTCAGGTCTCCCGCCCTCTCATCAGCGTGGGCGGAGATGGCGGCTCTGGGGGCGATGCAGGCGGCGGCAACTAACTTTCCGTCGCCACTATCGCTTTGATGACGACCGCTCGCCCAGGCGCCTCCTACCATGAGCTGTCTTGGGATGATTTCGATTCGCTGGCTTTGACCGGCGGTGACGTGTCGGCGGCTGATGTCTTCAAGCGGTCTGAGCGAACCCGCGTGCTGTTGCTGCTTCGTGCCATCGTCAACGAAGTTGGCGATACGGCCGATATGGTGGGGCCGCTGGCGCCGTTGAGCACGGCCTGGGATTTGCTGGCCCGTGTGCAGGAGACCGAGCCCGGAGCACTTTACGCGATTCTTGACCATCCCTTCACGGGTTCGTGGGCGGCTCACACCATCCGGCGTCTGCGGACCAGCGAGTCGCAGCCGTATCCGTTGTGGTCGCAGCTAGGTAATCTGCATGCGTTGGCCGCCAGCGCAGCCATCCGAGCAGGAATCGACGCGCGGTTAGCCGTACCCATGCTTCACGGCACGGTGGTTCTGCCAACGCTTGGCGCTGTTCGTCTTGACGAGTTTTCGCCCGAGTGGTCTACCAGCACAGTTCATGTGCATGATGCCGGCGCGGAGGTCGAGGATGGGCATTTTCGGGTGCACGTTCCTGAGGATCGCTATTCGCACTCGCCCGGCTGGTGGGGTCTACGACGGTTGGTGTCGTGCTCGGGCACCCGCGAGTTAGTGCTGTGCCTCGACGACTTGGATCCGTACCGTGGTTTGCGGCAGCCGATCCAGCCAGCGCGTGTCGCCCAAAGCGAGATTGACGCATGGGCAGAGCTCCTACAATCTGCCTGGGGCCTGGTCTGCCAGGCGGTACCGCACATCGCCGACGTGATGCCACTCGGGCTGAACACGATCGTTCCAGGACCTCCAGCCGGCAACTTCCGGGAAGTCAACGCGTCGTCAGCGGATGCGTTCGGTAGTGCTGTCATCGGACGTCCCCGGGACGATGCAACCCTTGGCGCCATCCTCGTCCACGAGTTCTCACACATTCAACTCAACGCGTTGATGCACCTCATCGTGCTGTACGACGACCAGCACGGCGGACGTTACCACTATGCGCCTTGGCGCGATGATCCTCGCCCGCTCGGAGGCATTCTTCAAGGAATTTACGCATTCGCAGGAGCGACCTCGTTCTGGCGCGGCCTGGCCCGGTGCACGAGTGGTCCGCTGCACCGCCGGGCGGCTTTCGAGTTTGCTCGTTGGCGTACGGCTTCCTTCACCACCTTGTGCCGGGCCCGCGAGGAATCCGCACTGACCAACGCAGGCAGACGATTCCTCAATGGTGTGGCGGACAGACTCGGCTCATGGCAGGACGAAGAGGTGGCGGCGGAGACCATCGGCATGGCTGGTCTGGCCGCCGTCGACCACTACCTTGGCTGGCGGATTCGCTATCTTCGTCTAGACGCGGCCGCGGTTCTGGCTCTTGCTCGCGCCTGGCCCGGGAAATGGCCGGATACCGGGCTGGATCTCAGCTCGGGTGCGCCGGTGTTGGAGCCGGATGGTCCGTGGGCGCGTGACCGAGCAGATCACCTCCGCACCCAGGTGATCGGTTCAGGCTTGGTAGAGCAAGGCGACAACGAAGCTGACCAAGCTCTCGCCACCGGTTCTTACGAGCGGGCGGCGAAGAGCTACATCTGGGAGTTGACGACGACTCCTGACAAGCCATCGTCCTGGGCAGGTCTTGCGATGGCAATGCGTGCGGCGCGGCCAGGACCAGCGAGCGAACTCCTCTTCCAGAGACCAGAACTCGTACATGCTGTCTGCCGGGCGATTCGGTCGCTAACGGCGGTGCCACCTGAACCGCTCGCGGTTGCGGCGTGGATCGCGAATGGCTTGGCACTATCCGGTCAGCAAGAGCCAAACTGACCGTCCTCGCCCGCAGGGACAATCGGTTCTTCAGGAGCCGGTCCTCGGTCGCCAGAGGCGTCGCCGACGGCGGTCTTGCGCTGGCGAGGACTCGACGATGTCTTGTGGGCCGATCCGCGGGTTCAGCCAGACCAGCCAGTCCTGCGTGGAATCGCCATTCGTGCCGACCTCGATGGTCAACAGGCCGGACCGTCCGGAGAAATGCGACATGTCGATGTCGATCATCTTTAAATGGCCGTCGTAGAGCTTGGTAACCTCACATAGAACGGTGTTCTCAAAGTGAATGAGCACCGTCACTCCGTTGGTCAACGGGCCATCCATGGGAGCGATGAAGCCGATTTGCGCCAGGAAGTGATGATTCGTCCCTACGTGTGGAACCCAGAATTCTCCCCTGATCCATCCGTCGTCTGTCCAGCGTGGATGGGTCTCCAGAACCAATTCATGGTACGACTCGTCTTCCAGTAGCAGGTGTGGTTTAGGGTAGATGGCAAAGCCATCAGGGCTGTTGCGGTCGTGGCTAAATTTCAGCCGACCGGCACCGCTCGACCAGACCGCGTTCGGCGCTTCGAGCAACAGGTCGATCTCCTCGTCCCGTTGCCGCGCTTCCTCTGAGTCAGCAGGCCCCATCGCGCTCCCTCAACTGGATTGTAGTCTGCGGATGGTGTAGCCGCCCGCGCTGGTACCACGGCCGCTGACGACCACCTGATAGGTCCCGGTGGCTGGGAGTGTGACCGGGCCGAGTCGCACCCGACGCGTGGTGATCTCGTCGCGGACGTCGGCCGCCGGACGCCCCGGACCGTGTAGCTCGACATGGGGCTCGAGGTCGATGCCGCCAGGTGTGACGAGAATCGTGGCGGTCTCGCCCTGCTGGCCAGAGAAGCGCCAAGTCCGTGTTCGGCCTTCTTGGACCGCGTCGAACTGTTCGACCTCCGGCTCCAGCGGAAGGTCGGTGGGCATCCGAGGAGTCGAGACGTTAGGCGGCGGCCCAATTGTCAGTGAGGTGAGCGGCTCGGGTAGGACGGGCCAGGACGCCACGTCGGGTGGATTGCCGTACTCGTCGCACAATTGTGGGAGGTGATGGGCTTCGCGCTCCTCACAGCGCAGTTCGCGGACCAAACGGTTCGCGTGGGTCCAGGCAAGGAGTTCGCCGGGCGAGTGAATTCGCCAGAACGCGATCGTGCCATCCTCGGCACCGACCGCTACCACTGAACCGCGGCGGTCCACCGTGCAACTCAGGCACCGGGCGCGAGTACCAGGGCTGCCAAGAAGCCGGATCGGCTGGCTCGTAGCCACATCCCACACGATGACCGTGCCGTCTGCTCCTACCGACAGAAGTGTCGTGCCGTCGGGTGTGAACGCCATGCCGGTAACCGCGGTTCGGTGACCGACGAAAGCATTTCGGTTACCGTCTCGCACCGGGCCCACAAACAGGGCCCCATCAGCCGAACTCGATGCGATGGTCTGGCCCGAGGGGCTGAATGCGATGCCCGTCACCGCGTCGCGGTGTTCGTCCAAGCGGCGCAGGACGGCCCCAGTGTGAGTATCCCAGACGGTGACACTACGGTCATCAGAGCCCGTGGCCGCCACCGTTCCATCTGGCGCTAGCCCGATGCTGCGCACCGGGCCGGTGTGCCCGTGAAAGGACCGGGCCAGTTCCGCATCCGCAGTGTTCCACAACAAGACCCGGTGATCGACCCCGCCCGAGATGGCGGTCCGACCGTCCGCGCTCAGCGCAACACATTTGACCGCTTCGGTGTGCCCGCTCAGTCGACGCGGTGGCGCTGAGGTGCGGGTGTCCCAGCAGTACAAGGAGAGAACGTCGAAGACCGCGATGGCCGTTGTACCGTCGGCGTTCAATGCCACCCCGTTGGCCTCGAACAACGGCCAGCTCGTGATCCTCTCGCCGGTCTCCAGATCCCACAGCGCGATGTTGGTGTCGTCCGATCCGGACAGTGCGGTCCGGCCGTCTCTGCTCAGGGCGATGCTGGTCACGGCTTTTGTGTGCGCGGGGATCCTACGCAGCAATGCGCTCCTCGTGGTGTTCCACACAACAAGGCGCTGATCGTCGCCGGCCGTCAGAGCTGTCGTGCCATCAGCGCTGAGCGCGACCGCACGCACTGCAGCAGTATGCCCGACAACTCGATGCACGGTCTCCGTCGCCCCGTCCCACAGGGTTAGGCTGCCGTCCGCCCCGCCCACGGCGAGGTTGCGGGCATCTCCACTGAACGCCACACCCGTCGCCACAGTCTTCCCCATGTCGAGCACATCTCGGGCGTCCTGGACCTGGTCGCCAGTCACGTCCCAGAAAATGAGCTGCCCATCAACGGTCGACGCGAGCGCCGCCGCACCGTCGGCGTCCATGGCGACTCGGGATATGGCAGTGCTGTCGCGAATCTGCCGCGAGAGCTGTTCGCCGCGTAGGTCAGCCAATATCAGGTCGCCATCGGCGGTACCGATCAGTACGGTCCGACCGTCACCGCTCAACGCCACAGCAGTACCGGCAGCTGCGCCGATGTCCGCATCGACTGTCTGGCCGGTTCGGGTGTCCCATAAGGTCAAGGCCCCGTCCGTTGCCGTGGACAGCGCGGTCCGGCCGTCCGCACTCAACGCAACACCAACCGGCACCGCACCATGCCCATGAAGATGCCGAACCGGATAACCGGTGCCCGTATCCCACACGATCAACGTGCCGTCCAACGCCGCAGACAACGCAGTCCGACCATCCGCACTCAACGCAACACCAACCGGCACCGCACCATGCCCACGGAGACGCCGAACCGGTTCGCCCGCGCCGGCATCCCAGATGATCAGGCTGCGGTCGTCCCCACAGGACAGGTGCTGTGCTCCGGTCAAGTCGGCCACCACCCCTGTGACGGCTCCGGCATGTCCGACGAATCGGTGCAACAGTTCACCGGTGGTGACATCCCACACAATCACACTGCGATCCGACGATCCCGACACCGCCGTCCGCCCATCACCACTCAGGGCCACGCCCCACACACTGCCGGCATGCCCAACAAGGCGATGCCGCAATTCACCCGAAACGACATCCCACACAATCACACTGCGATCCGACGATCCCGACACCGCCGTCCGCCCATCACCACTCAGGGCCACATCCCACACACTGCCGGCATGCCCAACAAGGCGATGCCGCAATTCACCCGAAACGACATCCCACACAATCACACTATGGTCCGACGACGCCGACACCGCCGTCCGCCCATCGCGACTGAGCGCGACGCCGGCGACGACGTCCGTGTGGTCACGCATCCTGTGGATGACGCGGCCTGTGGCGATGTCCCACAGGATCACGTCGCGGTCGGATGAGCCGGACAGGACTCTGTCGTTGGAGATCGCTACCGCGTGTACCGCACCGTCGTGGCCGTCCAACCGCTGGATGATTCGCCCGGTCGCGGTGTCCCAGGCAATGACCCGTCGATCAGCGCCTCCTGAGACACAGATGCGCCCGTCGGCGCCGAGCGCGACACTCCAGACGTCGCCAACATGCCCTGCTAGTCGGCGCGGTGGCTGTTCTCCGGCGAGATCCCAGATGAACAGGTCGCCACCTTCTCCGCCGGAAACCGCGATGTCCTCGTGTCGGGCGACGCACCACACTCGTTGCTGGTGACCGAACTCAAGTAGCCGCCGCGCGCCCGGCCGGTATGCGATCTCTGCCAGAACCTGCTGCGCGAAAGCTGGCGGTGAGCTGATCAGATTCGCCTCGAGGGCAAGAGCCACCGCCAGTGAATCGTCCTCCTCCTGCCGCGCCCGCGTCGCCCAGAGCAATGCGTTCGCTTCCTCCGTGCCCCGCTGCGCTAGCCGCCGCTGCTCTTGTTCATTCCGCAGAGCGCGCTCCAACTCCTCCCGTCGCGCCCGTTCATCGGCCCGTCGCCGTTCGTACGCGGCTACGCTCAGATCAATGTATTCCCGCAAAGGAGCAGACAGGCCTTCTGGGTAGACCCGGACCCAATCCTGTGCTGGTGCCAGCAGCGAATCTCGTAGCAAATACTCAGGATTTCGATCGCGGTCGATCCAGTCGCGGAACGCCGGCGCCAGGTCCCGGACGTACCACTGGTTGAACTTGCTGCTCTCGGCGAGCCATTTCCGCAATGCCGGCCACGCCTCGATAAGCGCCTCGTGCGCCAGTTCAAAGACTGGTTGGTGAGTTACCGCATCGGTTCGCGTCACCAGCAATCTAGCGGCGACAAACCTTTCCGCCACTCTCCGTGCGTCGTCATCCCATTCGGCCTGCCAGGCCCGCCGGCTCGCATAGCGGCCGGTACGGCCGTCCTGGCCGACCAGCATCTCCTGGGTGACAAGAGCTCGAAAAACGAGCGGCACCAGGTCTCGCTCTTGTCGATCGAGGGCTTGCCAGACTGACTCCGCGGCCCTGGCAATCGCGCCGCTCACGCCGTGGTACCGCCCGCCTGACGCGCCAGGCACGGAGAACCCGAGGGTTTCGTAGCTGGCATGGGTGATAACCGCCTCACCGGCGCTGTTCGCCCATAGTTCTGCCAGTGTGAACTCCAGAAGTGGGAGCCCTCCTGCCTGGCCGCTGACATCCGCTATGAGCGCATCCACCAAGGAGGGCTGAAAACTCCGCTTGAGCACCAGGGCCGGCTTCTCAATCGCGCTGCGGAGTTCGTCCTCATCCATGGGGAGGACGGTTACTTGTCCTGTCTTGACCACCTTTGATAGCTCAAGATGCCGGAGCACTCGCCCGTAGAAGTCGGCGCGCAGCACGAGAAGGACCTTTACGGTGTCACTGGCCGTCGCTATCAATACGTCAACAAAGGCGGCGCGGACGTCTTCGTCCTGACATTCGGTGTAGAGTCTTTCAAATTGATCGACTATCAACAGTGCGCCTCGCGCATGAGCAATAGTCTGGATCGCGTCGGCGATCTCGGTAGGCGACATACTATCTAGGGTTTTGCCAAGATCGTCGCGGGCTTGCCCTGTGAAATCTCGCAGAGCGAGTGCCAGGTCCATGAGTGGACTTGGCCCCGGAGTCACCAGCCATCTGACTCGTTCAGCCAATCCCGGAATCTGATTTTGGGCGAGCCCTTTTGCCAGGCCTGCCCTCACGAGGGACGACTTGCCGCTACCGGATGTGCCGACGAGGGCGACAAAGTCGCGTTCTATGAGTTTGAACAACAACTCGTCAGTCGCCCGCTCGCGACCAAAATAGTAATCCACATGGGCAGGACCGAAGAAGTCCAGACGTCGATAGGGGTTGCCCGCTGGCAACCGCAACCCCGGATGGCAGCGGCGAATCAGCTCTGTGCTGATCATGTATGCCGTCTCGGTCTGCCGGCCACCTGGATCCGAGGGAACCAGAACCGTTCTGTCACCTACGGCCACTTCACCCGGTGCCACGAACGCGACAATCATCCCAACCACAGCCCGCAACTGGTCATCCCACACAGGTGCACCGCTGAAGCCTCGCGTTACCTCGTGACTGCGCATCGCGAATACGGGAACTCCGCCAAGGGTGGTCGCTCCGCGAAGGACGTGACACTCGGCCGCCAAACCTTCTTTCTGATTCAGATAAGGAAAGCCGAAAGCTCGCAGGTCACGCCCTTCCACGTCGTGCGACGTCCCCAGGTGTAACTGTCGCGACGGATCAATGCCGGCTTCTGGCACCAGAACCACGATGTCGACGCCATCATGACGTAGCGAGGATTCATCGATCCGCGCACGTACGCGCTCACCATTGTCGAACTCTACGTCCACGGAACCAAGCCGTGGCCCGTTCCTGTCACCCTCGACCACATGAGCACAACTGACGATCAAGCCCCCAGCGGTAAGGAAGCCTGTGCCGGCGGCCGCTCCGTCCTCGCTTAAGATTCGGACGACACCTCGCCGCAGTGGATCAACCGCCACTGTCGCGGATCTACTCATTCGCCTCAGCCTGGTGGACCCCTTGACGCACAGACGAGTCAGGACTTTGCGGGGTGGTCGAACTATCGAAGTTCCACGAAAGCGTCACTGAATAAGTCGCTTCGGTCGACATCTTCGCGACAGTGAAGGCGCCAAGCTCCCCCGATACCTTCAGGCCAAACGTGACTGTTGCCTGCTGTGGAAGTGGATCAAGATCTCGGATCGCTCCGATGAACGCTTGCGAACTGTGTCGCAACGCATTCGACGTGGCGACGTCGAACGCTTCCCGCGCGGCAACAACGGTCTGCCGAACCCGCTGTCCAGGCCCGGCGCCCTGAATGCCACCAGCCGAGGCATCAGTACTGTCGACGACCTCCACGAGGACAGTTGTCCCGCTCGACGTAGGGAACTGGACGTAGCGCTCCACCTGGTCTCCCATCTAGCGACATCACCAACACCTTCACCCACCCAGCTACGAGGTCCGTGTCACGTAGCTCAGACAATCGGCAACTGTAGCCCCTCGACTGACCCTCCGACGTGGCGGCTGGAATTCTACTTACTGGTAAGGATTAGTAAAACATTGATGGTTGCGCCAGGCGTCGACCAAGCAGTCGACTCGCGGATGATGCCTGTGAATGTCTGACCTGATTGACCTCGCGTCATACGGAGATTAACTGATCAAAAGCCGAACTAACACCGGCAGGGCTACGTACGGTCTGCTGAAAGGCAGACGCGCCAGCCTCAACTGGGTGGTCAAATCGGGGGCATGAAAGCACTGATCAAACCATGTGGCTGCAGTCGGACTGCTTGCCACGGACGCTAGGCCCACCACCGCTGGTGAGGGTGCTACAGGACTTCGCGAGACCATCGGCGGCAATGCATTGTCCGTCGGCACAGCGGCGGTCGTAGTTCCCATGGCGCCTTGAGGTCAACGGGCTCCGACGGGAGCTACCGGTCACGCAGCCGAGGAATGTGGCGGGCCAGGTAGTCACCGAGGTTCTGAATGTCCATCCGCTGGCGGCGGTCGCGGATCTCGAAATACTGGCGGTCGGTCAGACCCGCCAGCTCGGGCGGCAGGCGATCCGGAGTCAACATCCCCCCCATCAGGACGGGCACCACCGGAACACCGTGCTCGAGCGCCTCCAGGATCTCTCTGCGAACCCAGTCTTCCGGGTCGTCGATGGGCCGCCGGCCCACCTCGCCGGCCAACCACCGGTCGCCGACAACGATCACCAACACCGCGCATCCACGGACCCGGTCGAGCAACACGGGCACGAAATCAGCGCCGAGTGGAATGGACTCGTAGTCGAGAAAAACCGACTCCAGGCCGAACCGATCCGACAGCTCCGCGTGCAGGAACGCCGCAGCGGAAGGGTTGTCGCCGCTGCGGTAGTTGATGAACACGAGCGTCTCGGCATCCTCCGCTCGACCGGCCGCGACACCTGTCGGCGCCGCGTTCCTCGCGACACGACCGGACTGGGTTCCTGGCAGGTGACCGACGACGTTTCCGTGCCCGGCCACCACATTGCCGCCGACCTGACCGCCGACCTGAATCGAGATGCTGTCCCCGACCCCGTCGGGAACCCGTTGGCTCATGGTGCTTCCTCTCCGCTGCGGATGTGGTCAGCCGGCCGCCGTGCCCACCAGCCGGTAGGTGGCGGGCTTGCCCTGGCCGGCGGCGACCGGGATGTACAGGGTGGCGGTGTAGTCCGTCCGGTCCGGCTGGGTCGGCCGGAAGGTGATGGCGAAGCTGCACTCATCGGAACCATTGGCTCGAGTCGGGCTGGGACATTGCGCCGGATCGCGCGGGTTCAGCTGGAACCCCTCCCCCTCGATCGACATGTCGGCGGTGTCGGCTCCCTCCGGCGGCCAGCACTGTTCGACCCGGAAGTGGAGGTTGAAGCCCATGGTGGTCTCCTCGCCGTACGGGACCGAGCCGAAGTCGAGGTCGGGGTTGGCGCCGCTGCCGGTGCATCCGGCCGAGTCGCTCGGGTCCTCGCCGACGGGCGGTGGTGGAGGTGGTTCCTCCTGGATCGAGACGGGAGGGTTCACGGGGGGCGGTTCGGGTTGATGGGCACCGGTGTCACTGGTCGTGGAACTCTGTCCCGAGTAGGTCGTGATGGTCGTGGTCGTCACCTCCACCGGGATGCCACTGTGGCGGCCGGCCGTCTCGGTCGGAGTCGGCTGGGTGGCGAACGTGATTCCGCCGACCACGACGCCGATCGTCACGACCGCCGCGCCCAGCACGGTCAGCGGCTTCGCGATCGCCAGGCCGGACTTGCCCGCGCCCGGCTTCGCCGCGCCCCCGGGCCGCGGTGCCGGCACGCTGCCGGGGGACGACAGCTGGCCGGCGACCGCACCGGCGCCAAGTAGTAGTGCCCCGGCCACGACCGCTCGCCCGAGCGCACGCCGCCGGACGTTCTCCTCATGGGCGAAGTAGGCCTCGTCGACCGCAGACCCGATTCGGGCGGCGGACGTTCCCCCGACTGCCAGCACCGCCCGCCAGCTGCCCCACCGAAGGGTCCGCTGCAGGACCGGAGCGACGATGCGGGCCAGGTCCACGACCGCGGCATGGTGACCATGCTCGGCGCAGAGCGCCAGCACCCGCCGGATGACCGGGGCCGCCTCCGCGACCTGACGCAACGTGGCCGTGCCACGAACCCACGACACCAGGTTGGGCGCCAACGCCGCGACGTCCGGGTACATCGCGAGCCGCTCGGCCACCAGCGCAGACAGTCCACCGGTGACCCGGTAACCGGCCGGGCCACCGGACACCAGCCGCGTTTCGGTGAGCTCAGTGACGGCGGCGGGCCGCGTTTCAGCGCCGGCCAGCGCGGCCAGGCACGGCCCCGGCACGTCGATGCCGGGCAGCATGGACAGCAACCCGAGCAACTCCCCGGCGGCCGGGGTCAGCCGGGCGGCGATCGCCGACGCGATCACCGCCGGAGCCGCCCGCAACCCAGCCGCCGGCTCCACGCCGGCCGGAGACATGACACGCACTGCGGCGACCGCCTGCACCAGGGCACGAGGGCTCCCGTTCGACGCCTGCCACAGGTCGTGGGCCGCCGGCAGCTCGTCGGTGCGCAGCGGCCGAGCCAACTCGCCTGCCAGCAGGTCGCGGGCGTCAGCCTCGCCCAGGCCAGCCAGGACAACCGCGACCGGGTCGCCGGCCGCGAGCCGATCCTGGGACGCGACGACCACGTCGCAAGCCGGACAGGCGTCCAACAGTGACGCGAAGTCCTGGGCCGAGCCCCCGAAGTCGTCAACGATGACCAGCGCGCGGACTGACCCCATCAGCCGCCGCAGCCGCTCCGGCTCCGGCCGGTAGCTGTCGGCGGCGTAGCAGGCCTGGAACAGTTCCTGGATCACGTCCTGGACGTCCAGTCCGGACGCCGGCAGGAACACCACGTCCTCGTCCGCGGCGGCCCGCCGGGCAGCAACATGGCGCAGCAGGGCCGACTTGCCGCAACCCGCAGGGCCGGACACGTGCACCGGTCGCCCCTCGTCCAGCGCCTGATCAATTCGGAACAGCTCACCGTCCCGACCGACCAACGGACCGCCAGGCCGTGGCAGCGGCCGCGCCACGGGGCGAGTCCGTTTCCGAATGGACGGCGGCCCGGCGGACCCCACCGTGATCGACGACTCCCGCCCGGCGGTGATCACGACATTGTTGTTTCCGCACACCACATGCCCGGAAACCCCTGATCCGACCCGCACCGAGTACATGTCCGGCGGGTCGACCTCGCCTAACTCATCGGGCATAACCTCTCCCCTGCCCATATCGGCTGAAGTCGTGCCCACCATAGTCCGCCTAAAATGTTCCGCCCACGCAGGGCATGGTCATTAGGAACGACCAGGTAAGGTCATGTATTTGACCATCCAACCCGTCGATCTACCCCAGGGAATTATCGATCAACGGGTGCATCATCACCGCAGGTGAACCTCGCTTCCGGCGAGCGGGCCAATGCCCTGTTCGTGAAGACCATGATGGGCGAGATCCTAGGTTTCGGTTGGGCCCATGCCCGCGATGGAAGCCCGCCCCGACGTCACCTACACCAGTGACACCTTCACCGAAGATATCGAGATGATCGGGAGAAGGTAGGTGGCGACATCTGGCTCTGCTTCTTACCCGCGCCGACGTGTTCGGTGTCTGCAACGTCGCCCCGCAGGCTAACCTGCCGACATCTGCGACAGCCTCACCGACGGCACACCGACGAACTTACCCGCATTATCCTCGGGCACCAGTCTTGCTGATGACCACATGTACAACGCCCCGAGATAGACCACGATGTCGACCACAGCGCGCCGCATACGCGAAGTTGGCGCACCCCATCGAGTGCGCCATACCCACGTGGAAAGCGCGCCGTTCGACCCAGGCTTGAACCAATTGAGCGCCAACCACAACGGCCACTGTGAGTGAATCCCCGCCTATCGTCAAATTCAGTTATTAGAGGCGGGCTCCGGTTTAGTCACAGCAGACCCATAGTCACCAACATGAACTTTGATGTTCCGTGCAGTGCGCCGGCCCGCGTGGCTTTTGGTGCGATCCGCCGCGTCGTGGTTGCACACGGGAAACATCTCGGCCTTGCAAGGCGATGCGGGAGTTGTGTCTGACCTCTATGCCCACTTGTGTGCGGATGTGACCGCTCTACTCGAGCGGGTCCAGAACCTGGTGACCAGCGCGGAATCGTTGCAGCTGCGGTGGAGCGAGCCTGCGGACGGTGCCGTTGCCACTCGGGAGGCGTTGCGCCGGGATGCGGAGTCGGTGGCCAGGATGGAACTGCGGATGCCGATTGTCGCTCCGATGAAGGCTGGCAAGTCCACCATCATCAATGCCATCGTTGGATACGAGTTGTTGCCGGCCAGGGCACAGGCGATGACGACGCTGCCGACCAGGATCGTGCTCGACGACGACCGTAGGCTCGACGACGCACGCCTTGAGTTGTCCGATGCCGATGTCGAGTTGTTCGGTGATACCGTCAGGCGGTTGGGACCAGAGGTCGGCAAGCATCTATCTGACCTGGTCGGCGAGTATCCACACTTGCAGGGCCTGCTGGAGGAGATCCGCCACGGCCGCTCAACGTGGAATCCGGAAGATTCGTCCGGGCTCGACGAGGTGCACAGCGGATTGGCTCGGCTCAACGACCTAATCCGATTGTCCGCACGGGTGTTGCCGAACGATGACGTCGTCGGCGCGCTTTCCGACGTACCGTTGTTGCGCACTGGGCACTGGCGGTCACATCAGCGTGGCGAGCCATCGACGGTCGGGACGCTCGCGATCATCGATACTCCCGGGCCGAACGAGGCCGGCATCGCCGCGCGGCTGACCGGAGTCGTCGCGGATGAGCTACGCAACAGCCACGTCGTACTGGTGGTCTTCGACTACACCGGAATGGGTACGAAGGCCGAAAGCGACATCCGTGACCTCATTGGACCGGTACTCGGGAAGCTGGGCAAGGAGAAGCTCTACGCGGTCGTCAACAAGGTCGATCAGCGCAAGAGTGAAGGTGACCTGGACAAGGCCGGAGTCCGCAAATACGTGAAACAGGTGTTGCAACTCGACGACGACGCCGCGGACCAACGCATTTACGAAGTGACCGCGTGGCGTGGACTGGTTGCCGCCCGGGTGCTGCATGAGCTTGCCCAATATCAGGGCGACGTCGACTGGAGCAGCAACACGGCGATGATCCAGATGCTCAAGGAGACAAGCCCTCTCACCTGGGAGGACGACCTGGAGGAACTGGACCGCAAGCGCCTGGAGCGGTTGGCTATTCGGTTGTGGGAACGCAGCGGGCTCAACGAGCTGCTGGACAATGCTATTTCTCGGCTACGCGCCGATGTCGCGCCGATCCTGCTGGGTTCGGCTCTGGACAAGCACGATGCGGCGCTCGCGACACTGGATGAGGCGATTAGCGCACAGCGTGCGACGAACCTCGCCAGCCAAGCCACGGTCGCCCAGGAGAAGGACGCCCTGGACCAGGAGTACGACCGGTTGCAAGCGCTCCGGCGCAAGATGCCGACGACTGATCAGCTCGCGAAGAAGTTCGGCAAAGTTCTGGACAACTACGTCAAGGAAATCGAAAAAAACGGCCACGACATTGTCGAGCAACTGCTCGCCAAATCCGGCTCCGACCGTTCCTGGATGTCGATGATTCCGCGACCGCTACGCGTGACGCTGAGCGGCACACTTGACCTGTTCAAGGAACTACTGCCAGACCGAAACGACAACGGCGAGCACAGCCGCGAGTTCGACGACAGGGACGAGGCGCAGAACTTCGCCACGAGGCTCGCGGGGCCGGTCATGGAACAGCTGCGGAGCCTGCTCGACGTCGCAAGAGAGGGACTGGGCGGGCAGGTCGACTCGATCGCGACAGAGGTCATCCAACAGGCCGAGAAAGAAGCGCGCCCCATCATCGAGAAGGCAACGAGCCGGCTCCAGATCGCATTCGACATCACGCTTCGAGTGCCGCCGCCGATCGTCTCCAGTGAGACCCCCGAGATCACCCTCAGGGCTCTTGAAGTAAGAACTCGCCAAGAGAAGCGGACGAAGAAGGTGACCGAGCGGAAACGCACCTGGCGCAGGCTCTGGCTATGGAGTGCGGACGTCACCACAGCGGTGGAAAAGCTCGAAGACGTGCAGAGCTACGTGGTGACGACCAGAGGCATCGCCACCGAGTTGGCAAACGCTTTCCGGGTCCAGCTGCGGCGGCTGCGGGAGGAACTGGAAGCTTATGTGGTCACCGCACTGACGAACCGGCTCACCGACTACCACGACAGCATGTCGGGCTTGCTGAGCCGCTACCAAGCGTGGCTCGTCGAGTCGCAACGGAACTCCACGCTGAGCGAGGAACAACAACGTACGCACGACAGCCAGCTAGTGCTGTGACCGGATAGGTTCGCCGAGGTGTCAGGCCGCTTCGGCTTGAGTGATGGGGCGGCCTCCCCAGCGGATGCCTTTCTCGCTGCGGATGCGGGCGCGTTCTCGGCGTTGGGCGG